>MDTE01091812.1_pt1 | contig 48142 bp, 42 predicted proteins | sample 811231 | NCBI WGS metagenome assembly MDTE01 (sample SAMN05326651, study PRJNA326480) | marine metagenome | isolation source: seawater | place: Indian Ocean: Red Sea | collected 2010 | reverse complement strand
GTCGAGCCCGACATCTGGTTTCTGGACGAACCCTTCAGCGCACTGGATCCGCTCATCAGACGTCAGATGCAAGACGAGTTCCTGCGTCTGCAACGCATGCTTCAGAAAACGATTGTGTTCATCACGCACGATTTTCTCGAAGCGCTACGTCTAGCTGATCGAATCCTGATCATGAAAGACGGCTGCGTCGAGCAAATCGGTACCCCTGCTGATGTGGTCATGCGTCCGGCCACCGACTACGTGGTCGAATTCACTCAGGACGTGCCACGGGTACATGTGCTGACGGCTGCCGACATCCTCATGCCCGCGACCGACGAGCTGCCGAGGCTGGAGCGTGTCGGACTCCACACGACGTTGCATGAGCTCATGCCACATCTCAGCGGGCATGAGCAGGGCATCGCCATACATGATGAGCATGGACGGTTGGCTGGCAAAGTTACGGCGGACGGTGTCGTTACAGCGCTCGCTGCGGTTGACGACGCTCGAGTGGCTCAGTCCTGAGGTTTGGCCTCGATGATGGGCTTCGATCAAGCGTTGCGGTCCCAGAACGGCTGCCGCGTTTCCTCCGGTCGAACATAGAGTGCTGATTGATGCTCGGCGACGAGCTCGAATCTCTCGCGCTCGGCTTCTCCCATGTCGACCCGTGGCGGTGGCAATATCCGGAACTTGTCGGAGCTGTTCTCTCCACAGACTAATGTCGCGTAGTCGTAACCGAGCACGCTGGGTTGGACGTCGGGGGTTACGTAGCGGATGGTGAGACCGAGGCGTCTTTGGCTAGACGGGTTTGCACCTGAGGCGTGGTACATACGACCGTGGTGCAGCGCCACTTGGCCTGGTTGCATGCAGACATCAACAGTGGCGTTGTCGTCGATGTCGATGGGTAATTCCTGGCCCCGTGACAAGGCATTGTCCTTGGCAAAGGTCTCGATGGGCTCTACCAGCTCATCGGTCAGATGCGATCCCGGCAGATATTGCATGCAGCCGTTGGCCGGCGAGGCCTCCGAGAGCGCGATCCATGCCGTGACCTCTTGGTCGATGGAACCCATACCCCAGTAGAACAAGTCCTGGTGCCACCCGACATATGATGTCGAGCCGGGCTCTTTGGCGAACAGCTCACTACCCCAAGCGAGTATGTTGGGGCCGAGAATGGACTGTACGGCGGCGACAATGCTCGGATGCACAGCCAGCTGATGGACAAACGGAAAGCTGTAGTGGGCGTTGAGCAACAAACACCGGTTCAGTGCCGCCCGGTCGGGATAGTCACGCTCCATTTCCTCGAGCTGCTGCCTGGCAGTCAGTGCCTCGGCAGAGGACAACAGCTGCAAGGGAAATAGAAAGCCTTCTTGCCAATACTGGTCGATCTGCGTGCGGGTAAGACTGCTCATGCCAAGGCCCGTTTTTGTTTCAGTGGTGATATTGCCACTGACTCGATGACCATGCCCACTGTTTCGAGCGGCGGCTTCACTTTGCACCACCGGCGTGTCGCGAGTTGTGCACAGCCACTCCACTCATAGATCATGGTTTCGGAGATCGGTGAACAATGACTTCCTGAACGGACTTTGGATGTGCGGTGATCGCCTCATAACCGTCGTCAGTGACAATGAAGCTGTCCCCGATCTGGGCACGGAAACTGTCCGTATTCACTGAACCATCTACCGCCAGTACCATGCCGGGCTGGAGCACCGTCTTGTCACCGGTGACCAGCTGGGGTTTCTCCAGAAAGCTGAAGCCGGTGCCACGGCCGCAACGGAACGGATACTCGTGTCCCGCCGACTGAATAACTTCGGCGTAGGCGGCGTGTACGTCTTCGGCGACAGCCCCCGGTCTGAGGGCTTTCAACGCCGCCGCCTGGCTCTCCAGCGCTACGCTGTAGACTGCTTCCTGGCTCTCGTCGGCCATGTTCTCAATCCAGAAGGTGCGGTCGAAACCGAGCTTGAAACGGTGAAAGTTGGTCATGCCACAGAAGCACAAGAATACTGGCTCGCCTTTTCTCATGATGCGTGTAGAGGCTCGGTGATGGGTGCGGGTGATCTGATCCCCGGACGCCATGATCTGTAAGAAATGGGTGTTAGGTGACATGGTGGTTTCGGGATAGTGGTTCTCGAGCAACTGTGCCGCCACTCTGGTGCCGGCCGATGCTATGGCCAGTGCCACCTCATATTCCGCTACGCCGTCACCGATGGCTTCGCGACCCGCTTGCATCATGGCAGTCGCGACCGCGCCTGCGTGCCGCGCAAGTTGGAGTTCTTCCGGTGATTTGATCATGCGCATGCCGGCGATAAGAGGACTGATGTCGAACACCGGTCCGGTACCCAAGAGTTCATCCACATACGCTCTCACCAAGGGCGGCATTTGATTGAACTCGAGGGCGACGCGCATCTTACCCGTGATCACGTCGGGCAGGTGCTCGCGCCATTCCGTTCCGGTGCCATCATTCCAGGCCACGATGCGGTCAACGTGGGCGCAATCCAATGCCGTGTTGTAATCGATGGTCGGAGTGATCAGGAGACTTTCACCTCGTTGCCGCACCACCAGAATGGTCGGGCGGCCGAACTCCATGTGCAGATAGTCGAAGTACCCGGTGAAGTAGTAGATCGCGTCATCATCGGTGATGAGCGCCGCATCCAGCTGCTGCTCGCTCATGCGTGTCTGGAGCTCGGAAATTCTTTTCTCAAACATGGGTAGCGGCACCTGTGGATGTCAGTAGGCCCCAGGGCCGGAATGCCCGGAGCCCAGATTGTGATTATGTCATGTCAGACGACCTCGACAGCGTTTCGACATGAGGGCCGTCATGCTCGTGACTGGAGTCATTCGAAACCGCCAGTGCAGGGCACAACATGCCGTTACTGAGCCAAATCCAGAGATTGTTAGCTTGGCTGAACAAAGCCCTGCCCCAAAGGACGCCGGCAATAATGCTCACAAAGCTGCCTAGTGACACAAACATCGCGACCGCACGGCGCACGATTGTGAAGTAGAGATAGGTCTCAATCGCAGACTCGACAACGCTCCACTAGCCCCAGGTTTTTGTCCAGCACCTCGAGGAACTTGTCGATCTCATCCCGGTGCTTGGAATTGTTGGTCGGCGCTGATGGAAAGTGCCTAGACCGGACCTCGTCGTGAAACGCTTTCAGAGCCTGCGCGCGCTCTTGACTCAGTGGTCGAGTGCCGCGCGATCTTTCGAACGCGCATGCGACCAAAGTCTGCAAACTCAGGCAGCTTCTCAGACCGTTGTGCCCAGATAAGGCTCAGCTGACGGGTTGAACACGTCGACGACGGTCTCTTCGCGGAAGACCACTGCCGGTGTTTCGTTGTAGCACAGGATGGCGCTCAACCTTGGCTGGCGCGTCCGTCCAATTGGAGTCACTCGACGAACGCACTGGTGACCCTTGAAGAAGTACAGCGTGCCGGGCGAGCGGTAGAGACTGCCAAGCGAGTGGCGGGCGCAGCGTCGGATACTGGTGTGCAGATGTTGGATGCGCCAGTGTCCGGAGGGCCGGAAGGTGTGGCCAGCGCGACGTTGAGCTTCATGGTTGGTGGTCCTGAGACGGCGTTCCATAAAGCTTGTCCGATTCTCGATGTCATGGGCAAGCGGGTACTTCATTTTGGACCTGCCGGCAGCGGGCAGGCTGCGAAGGCTTGCCACAATATGATTTGCGGCATTACCTCATTGGCGGTGCGCGAATCGTTTGCGCTCGCCGAACGCCTGGGACTCGATGCCCGGCAGTTCTACGAGCTTTGTGCCGGTGCCGCCGCACAAAGCTGGATCCTCGAGAACCGCTGTCCGGTGCCCGGCGTTGCTGACAACACACCTGCCTCTAACAGCTATCGACCCGGCTTCGCCGCCGGTCTGATGGCCAAGGATCTACGTCTTGCCCAGCAGGCAGCGTCGGCCTGCGGCCAGACAACGCCATTTGGTGCCGCTGCAGCCGAGCGGTTTAGCGCCTTCGCGGTTGGCGATGACGCCGGACTCGACTTTTCGGCAGTTTATAGAACGCTCGACAACCACTAGGCCGCTTTGAATTGTTCGGCACACGAATGCTCCGGCGTCACTGACGAGTTCGTTGATGTTTCAAGTACATCGCGAGTGAGCGACCGTTTCCGAAGGCGTCGAGTGCGCTGCGGCGATAGCTTCTGTGCATGAACAGGGATACCCTTTGGCATACTGACCTGAAACGCGCACGAGGCAACGTCTATGGCTACTGTAACCGCGAAGCAATCCCCAGGACGTAGTTGTTCAGCTGCAGAGTGGAATGCGCGTGTCGAGCTCGCAGCGCTGTACCGCGCTTTTCAACACTATGGCTGGACGGACTACATCTACACTCATTTGTCCGCGCGGGTCCCGGACGAAGAAAACACCTATTTGATCAATCCTTATGGATTGATGTTCAACGAGATCTGCGCTTCGAATCTGATCAAGGTCGATTTCGATGGCAATCTGGTGGCTGGCGACTATCCGGTGAACGATGCTGGACATTTGATTCATACCGCAGTGTTGCGTCCGCGCTCGGACGTCAACTACGTGCTTCACGCACATACGCGCGCCAGTTGTGCGGTCGCTGCGATGAAACGTGGACTGCTGCCGTTATCACAACACGCCATGCTGCTAATGAACCAGATGGCGTACCACCCCTACGCACTGGTCACCGATGAGGCCGAAGACTGCGAACGGATTGCTGAGGACCTTGGGCGCAGAAACTGCATGTTGCTGCACAATCACGGCACTCTGGTTTGCGGGCGAAACGCGGCTGAAGCGTTCTATTTGCACTACTACCTGGAGATGGCGTGCAAGATTCAGGTCGATGTGCTGAATTCGGGGGAAGAGTTGGTGTTGCCGGACGACGGTGCGGTAAAGGCAGTCGCGAGATTCGGTGATGAGGGCATGCGCCTTGGCGCCGAAGGCTGGCCAGCGCTGTTGCGACTGCTCGACCGACGTTACCCGGATTACAAGTCGTGACGGGTTAGGTCCTGGGTGGCCCACCCGTTCTGATCAGGCTAGATCAACCCACCTGGGATCACCCAGGCTTGCCGTTTTGAAGATTTTGGAGTCTTCCGTGGCCTCACCGCCTTCAGGGACTGCGGGCATGACATCGTTGTAGTGGTCTTCCAGAACGATGTGAGGATCCTGGCCTTCGACCCAGCCCAGAAACCCTCCGTGAATCTTGTAGCCGATGAGGTGTTGCACATGCAGTGGTAAGTCCTTGGCAACACTGGGCGGCACTGACAAGTACATGTTCTCCTCTTGCCTCAACCAACCCAGGCTGTAGCCGCATATCATTCCCGTCCGCCACTCATCGGCGGTGTGATTCGCGGCGCCGCCGTGCCAGACCGAGCCGGCGTAGATCAAACATGATCCTTTTGGCATGACCGCCTGGACGATCTCGTCGTCGGGGCCTGGGGTGCGGTCATCGGGCCAGTCGTGGCTGCCCAGAATGACATTTGTGGCGCCGTTCTCGGCGGTGAAGTCCGTCAATGCCCACATGGTGTTGCACAAGCCCTGTGGCCCCGGATGGGTAAATGGCAGTAAACCATCGTCACGATGCATGATCTGGGCCGATTCGTTCGGCCCGATGTGCACCAGCATGGTGACGTGCAGCTGATAGCATTCACAGCGTGGTCCAAGGAGCTGATCCATGACCGCCAGAATCTGCGGATTGGGCGCACATTGCTCCGCGAACGTGCGTGATTTCGCGACCAGTGCACCGAACCGCTTGGTCTTGAACCCCCAGAACTCGCCCTCGCCGTTGTAGGCCCGAGCAAGGTAGTCGTCGAGCTCAGATTGCACCTGATCCATGACGTCGTCGTCGAGCAAGTGCTGGTAAATCACCACGCCGTCACGCTCCAGAATCTCCATGGCGGTATCTGCGGATGTGTTTCGATCGATGGATTGGACTTTTGCCATGACTCAGATCTCCTCACTTTGACGGATTCTGTCGCTTCGACCCACAGAGATGCGGCTCTGTTGGTACAACCCTACAACTTTCGGAGTCAAACAAAAACGTCGCGGAAACTTTGTCGCCGCTGCGTGGCGCTCGCTCGGGGAAGGCAGATCCCGTAACTTGAACACCTTCGACCAGGCTATTGAGTATGCGAATGAGATTAAAACATTTGTTCACGCCTCACGAGATCCGCGGGCATGAGCTCAAGAACCGGATTTTCTCCACCGCACACCAGACCATTCTCGCGGTCGATGGCTCGCCCGACGATGACATGGCGGCCTATCACGAAGCTCGAGCCAAGGGTGGAGCCGCGTTGGTGGTGGTCGAGTCTGCGCGCGCCTACGGCGGCGATGTCACACAGAGCTACTACATTGACGCCAGCCGAGACGAGTGCATCCCGGGTTATCAAAAAATTGCGCGAGCGGTGCATCGTCACGGGACCAAAGTGTTTGGCCAGCTCAATCATGGAGGCCGGATCATAGGGTCCTATCGTGGTTTGCGGCTGGTGCCACACGCACCGTCTGCGATTCCTGACCATCGGTTTCATTGCATGCCGCGAGCGATGTCCACCGAGCACATCAAAGAGCTGGTCAAAGCCTTCGGCGAAGCGGCAGCACGGCTCATGGAAGCGGGTTTGGATGGGATCGAGCTGGCGGCCAGTCACGGCATGCTTATGGCGCAGTTCTTGAATCCACTCACCAACAGGCGCGACGACGTGTACGGCGGTACGGAAGAGAACCGCTATCGATTCGTCGCTGAACTCATCCATGCCGTCAGGGCGAGCATGGGAGAAGACAAAGTGCTTGGGATTCGGATGTCGGCAGAAGAGATAGAGCCTGATGGCATCGATGCCGCCGGTTGGTTGCGCATCTGCTCGCGTTTGAATGCCGAGTCCGGGCTCGACTATTTGAATGTTACCGTGGGCTCGATGATGGGGCTCGGTGGATCCATCCACGTGGTGCCGCCGATGCAGATTGAACACGCATACACGGCGCCCAAGGCCGGGGCCATCAAAGCCATGGTGCAAAAATCCGTATTCGTCGCCGGTCGAATCAATCAACCGCAAATCGCTGAGCAGGTTCTGGCCAATGACCAGGCTGATATGTGTGGCATGACTCGCGCGTTGATCTCCGACCCGGAGATGCCGAATAAGGCACGAGCCGGGCGGCTCGACGACATTCGGGCTTGTATCGGCTGCAACCAGGCCTGTATCGGCCATTATCACCAAGGTGTCGGCATTTCCTGTATTCAGCATCCCGTCACCGGCCGCGAGCGCAGCCTCGACGTTCTGCCGCCGGCCGAGGTGTCACGGCGTGTGCTGGTCGTCGGCGGTGGACCGGCGGGCATGAAAGCAGCTTCGACGGCTGCGCTTCGTGGCCACCGGGTGGTGCTTTGTGAAAGCAGCCGACGTCTCGGTGGGCAGGTTCTGCTCGCTCAAGCGCTCCCCGGTCGAGACGAGTTCGGAGTGCTGGTGGATAACTTCAAACGCGAGCTGGAGCTTGCAGACGTTGAGGTCCGCTTGAACACTCCCGTGGATGAGAGCTACGTGGCCGAACATCAGCCCGATGTGGTTGTCATCGCGACCGGCGCTACACCGTATCGGCCAGAGGTCGACATCGCCGATGATGTGCATGCTGCCGATGCCTGGCAGGTCTTGCTGGGCGAGGTCAACCCAGGTGCCAGCGTGGTCGTCGCCGACTGGCGTTGCGATTGGGTGGGGGTTGGTGTGGCGGAGAAACTCGCGCGCGAAGGTTGTAATGTGCGATTGTGTGTCGAGGGTGTGCACGCCGGACAGAATCTGCAAATGTATTTACGTGACCACTGGGCCGGTGAGCTTCACAAGCTCGGGGTTCAGGTGACGCCATATGCGCGTCTTTTCGGCGCTGATGGAGACACTGTCTACTTTCAACATGCGAGCAGTGGTGAGCCCATTGTTCTGGAGCAGGTCGATACCCTGGTCATGGCGCAAGGTCATCAGCCGCAGATTGCGTTGGAGCAGGCCCTTATGGACCTGGATGTCATCGTGTTACTCGTCGGGGACTGTTTGAGCCCGCGTTCAGCTGAAGAGGCCGTGTACGAAGGTTACATGGCGGCGCGCGAGATCTAGGGAGCCCCTGGACAAGTCTGGACCGATCCTACGGCGACACTGCCCATCGAGTGGCAACAGTGCTCGGTTGCCCGGGACGTTGATGCAGAGCAACGGCTGGCGACCCATCTCCAGCAGGACTGCAGCAGATGAGAGGCCGCAGTCAGGGTGACTTCAATGCTTTTGCTACTGCGCGGATGTGCTCGACGCCGACACCACAACAACCGCCCACGATGCTCGCGCCCGCTCTGACCCAGGCGGCGGCATCGTCGCGATAGGTTTCCGGCGTGACCTGGTCTACGAAAGTCCAGTTTGGCCGGGTCCAGTAGCCCGCGTTCGGATAGGCGCCGACCGGGCCGGCGTAGGCATCACGCATCACCTTGACTGCATCCTCGGTCACGTCACGCACTGAGTGCATCATCAAGACCGCGTCACCGCCAACAGCCATGATGTCCTTCACAGCGGAATCCAGAGGGCCATATTCTTCGATGACGTCGCTCGACTGACCACTTTCCTCGATACCAAAGTTCACGGCGCCGTCGTCACGGTTGCGCACACAACTCAACGAAACCCAGACCGGCACGCCCAAATCGCTGGTGGCATGAATCATGGCTTTGACCGTTTCCACCGTCGAGCCGAGGCTCTCCAAGATCAGCAGGTCGACGCCTTCGTTCGTCAACAGTTCCGCCTGACTGCGGAAATATCTGGTCCGGGTATCGATGTCGAGCTTGGAGAAAGACCCATAAGTACTGACAGAGCCGGCGATGAAGATGTTCTCGGCCCGTGCGCTGCGGTCGCGTTCTTCCCGCGCAATACGAGCCGCAAGACGATTCCAGGATTGGAAGTGCTCGCCCAGGCCGTGCTGGATCATGGAGGCCCGTGTGGCTGCGAAGCTGTTGGTGGTGATCACATCCGCACCGGCCTCGATGTAGCGTCGATGGACCCGGTGAACGATGTGGGGACATTCGGCCAGGGCACGTGCACACCACACACCGTCATCCATCTGGGCGCCCAGACGTTCCAGCTCTGTGCCAATGGCGCCGTCGAGAATCAACGGCTTGTCCGCATGTAGACGGCTGTCAAGGAGTGCATTGCTGGCCATCATTGATCTCCGCCGGCGGGGTCTGAATCGAGAGTCACTGTACAATGCGGTCACTGTCAAGCTGTGTGTCGACCCGTTCAATCCGGAGAGTGAGTATCCTATCGATGAATATTCAAGAAAGCCTGGACATCAATGACACTGTTCGAATCAGCGCCCGCTGTTTTGAGGTATCACCCTATCTCGAGCGTTACGATGGCCCGGAGATGGTTCGCGGCGTGTACGCCGGTCGATTCTTCACCATCTTCAACGGCGAGGACCCGGTGCAGAAGTACTGGACTCTGCGCCGCAAGGCTCTGATATACGATGTGCCGGAAAAGCCAGTCGAGATTTCGGGCCCCGATGCGGTGCCTTTTCTCGATCACGTATTGTCGAGAAAGATTTCCACGCTTGCGCAGGGACGCGGGCGCTATGCGATCGCGTGCACACCGCAAGGTGGGGTGTTCATGGACGGTGTGCTATTCAAGCTGGGTCACGACCGGTTTTGGTACGTGCAAGCCGACGGCGCGCTGGAGACCTGGCTGGTCGCCCATAGCGGTGGCTTCGACGTGAGCATCAGTGATCCGCAATCACGAGTCATTCAGATCCAGGGTCCGGCCTCGATAGCCATCATGCGCGATGCCTCAGCAGGACAGATCGACGAGAGTATGCGCTACTTCCACGCACGTCCTGTGGACCTGGGCGGGCAACAGCTGCTGGTTTCCAGAACCGGTTTTACAGGGGAGCTTGGCTTCGAGATCTACTGCAATGGCGAGGCCACGGATCATCTGGCCTTGTGGGATCATCTGGTCGCGGCCGGCGAACCTCATGGCATGGAGTTTTCCAGCACACGGTCCATGACCATTCGACGAATCGAGGCAGGAATTCTCGGCAACATGACGGACATGGATATGAGCATGACCCCATTCGAGGCAGGTCTCGGAGCCTTCATCGATATGGACAAAGATGATTTCGTCGGTAAGCAGGCGCTGGAGGGCGTCGACAGACGGACGCTTCTGTACGGTGTCACTTGCGAGGCTGCTGTGCCCGGCCGTGGCAGTTCCGTACTCGATGGTGGTGAGACAGTTGCCACGCTGACGGCCGGCGTTGATTCGCCGACCCTGGGGTGCGGCATTGGCTATGCATGTTTCGTGAGTGCCGGATCGTGGAGTGGGCGAGAGCTGGAGGTGAGATTGCCTGATGGCGCTATTCACCCGTGCAAGGTCGTGGACTTGCCATTTTTCGATGCGGAGAAGCGTATCGTGCGCGGGCTCGACAAAACCATTCCCTAGCATCCCCGCGGGGGCCCGTCAGTTCGAGGTCTCGCGCCAGGCGCGTCTGTCGAGATATCTCTCGAGACGTTGCTGAAGCTCCGGGGCAGCTTCCTAGACGGCTTCGATCGCTCGAGTCTGTATCATGACGGCATCGCTAAATCGACCCACCTCGGCGTACGCGGCGGCCAATGTATCCAGGTAAATCGCAATCGGCGATTGCTCGACTCTGACGCAGCCCTTCGATACCACTGGATTGCGAGACAGAGGTCCCGCGTATCGGTTAATCCTTGCTGATAGATGAAGCCGCGGTGTTCAACTTGCTCATAGGTCGCCCAATCCTGTGTTGTCGCCGCCCTGGAGTTGTGGCTGCCCATTGTCCATGCGCTGATGCTGGTGGCTGGCGTAGGCATAGTCGCGGTGGTCGTAGAGTCGACGACCTGGATCAGCCTGCCAGCGCGATGTCCAAGGGTGCTTCGCCCGCGGCGAAGCGTTCGAGGTTGGATAAGAACAGCTCATCACCGCGCCCACGGGTGCCACTGCCCGCGTTAGAGGTGTGTGCCGTTACTGTCACTGATGGATGTCGCCAGAATGGATGCTCGGACGGTAATGGTTCGGTGCGGAATACATCCAGGACGGCATGGCCAGGTCGACCGTGGTCGAGACTGCGCAGCAGCGCTTGCTCGTCGATGAGCGAACCGCGCGCAACATTTATGAGCAACGTATCGGGTTTGAGAGCAGCGAGAAACGCTTCGTCGACCAGCGATTCGGTCGCCGCGCTCGCAGGACAAGCCAGCACCACCACGTCTACCTGCGGCAGATGCACAGCGATGTCATCAAGAGGGATGACTCGATCTGCGTACTCATCGCCAACGCCAGAGCGTCGAACAATGGTGGTGTCACAGCAAAATGCCTTGGCACGTGTCGCGACATTTCGGCCGATGTGTCCGTAGCCGACGATGAGCCAGCGTGATTGCCACAGCTCGCCGAAGTGTTTGGCTTGCCACAGGCGGTCCGCCTGTTGCACCTGTCGTTGTGAGATTTGTTGAGCGTGCCACAGCGCATAGCCGAGCACGTATTCGGCAATGGCAATCGACTGCGCGCCACTCTTGCTGATGCTCACGCCGGCCTGCTCGAGGCGCTGGTAAACCGGGTGATCGAGTCCGGCGTTCGCCGTCTGCACCCATTCGAGCGAAGGCAGCCTTGTCAGCACTGCGGCGAACTTCTCCAGCAGTGGGCCGTCGAGCACATCGCCGCTCAGCCAGGCTGCTGTCGGCACGATCTGAGCGACGTCGACTGGCGTCCCTCGATTGGACAGCGTGTCATCGGCATGCCAGAGAATAACGTCGTGGTCTGGTAATCGTATCGCCAGCGAGGTTTGGACACGTGCGTAGGCTTTCTCGAACAGGATTATCTGAGGCACAGGTTTTGGCTGGCGGTGTTGGACATGCACGAAAGCCTACGGCGCTGTCTCGAGAATGCCAATGGGTGTACTGGCTGCCTTAGACTGTGCACTATACGCCAGTCACAGTGCATGTCTCGCCACAACCGAAGGTTCTGCATATGACTCGCAAAGGAACGACTCCTGTACGTATTACCATTCCCGCCCGGCATGCTCGCGCAGCGTTGGTCAAGAAAGGCAAGAAGGTCCGGGTCATCAACACCCACGGCACACAGGTGGTCGACTGTTGGGCGTTCAATGCGCACAACACCGCGGAGTTCATGTCCATGGAGCATTGCCGGGTCGCTTTCGAGCGCTATCGCCCGCGGCGCGGCGACACCATGGTGACCAATTTACGTCGACCGATTTTGAAGATCATGCAGGACACGGCTGATGGCGCACATGACACATTGCTGGCGGCCTGCGATCGGTTTCGATACGAGCAGCTCGGTTGCAAAGAATATCACCGCAACTGCACCGACAATCTGTGGGAGGCTATGATCGGTGCCGGCTACAAGATTGCGGAGACACCGTCGCCCTTCAATCTCTGGCAGAACACGCCCGTCGAGCCAGACGACACTATCAAGCCGAATCCGCCGGCGTACAAGAAGGGCGACTACATCGTCATGCGCGCCGAGATGGACCTGGTGATCTGTCTTTCCGCGTGTCCGCAGGACATCACATCCATTAACGGCAATAGGCCACGAAACGCCCACTTCGAGATTTCGGCGTAGGCGCCGACGTCAACCTGCCGGGGATGTCGTTCAGAGGTCTGGAGTCGAGTTCAGTCCGGTTTGGGATGCCCCGCGGTTGACCCGCCGTCGAGCGGGATTGCAGCCCCGGTCATGAAGCTGGCGCCCTCATCGGCGATGAAGGCCACGGCCCGTGCGATCTCGACCGGTTGGGCGATTCGCTTCAGGGGTGCGTAGTCGGAGAGCTCTTGCTCGGCGGCGACCGGGTCGGGAGCTTGCTCGATCATATCTCTGCGTACCATGTCTGTGTCGACATAACCTGGGCAGACACAGTTGACGCGCACCAGTGGCGCAAGCTCCAGTGCAAGAGCGCGGGTCAGATTGACGACGCCTCCTTTTGAAGCGCAGTACACGGACAATCCGCTCTCACCCATGAGACCTGCATCAGAACCCACATTGACCACGTTTCCTCTTGCTGATTTCAAATGTGGCACTGCTGCTTGGATACAGAAGAACGTGCCTTTCAGATTGACCGCCAGAGTCTCGTCCCACAGCGACTCGGTGCACGACTCCATGGGGCCGGCCGGTCCTAGACCTGCAGAGTTGACCAGCACATCCACGCCACCTAAGTGTTTAACGGTGGATGCGATGATGCTGTCGCAGCCGGCTTTCGTAGATACATCACCGGCTGCTGGCACGGCCGCGTTTCCCGCATTCAATTTGGCGAGCGCGTCTTCGGTCGATGCTGGTGTGCGCCCATTGACCGCTACGCGGGCACCTTGACGAATGAATTCTTCTGCGCATGCAAGGCCTATGCCACGCGACGAACCGGTAATGACGACTCGTTTACCCTCGAAGCTCATGTCGCTTGAAGTTCCCTGCCATGGAGTTGAAGTGACCGTACGCGTTTAGACCGCCGTTGAAAAGACGAGTGGTCGCCGGCTCGACAGCAAGACGACGGGTGCGTGAGGAGCTATCAGCCGAAGGTGAGCGTGCGTTAGCATGCCGGTCTGAACAGGTTTGGGACCCGATGCCTGATGATTACAGACTACTTACGCTCGGAGATGATGCAGTGGCGGCACGCCATACATCAGCAACCGGAGCTGGGCTTCGACGAGCACAACACTGCGGCGCAGGTCGCAGATCTGCTCGAAACCTGGGGGATAGAGACCCACCGCGGCATCGGCGGCACCGGCGTTGTGGGCGTGCTGCGGCGTGGAGACGGTGCGCGCATGATCGGCCTGCGCGCCGACATGGATGCGCTCGCCATCGATGAGCAGAACACTTTCGAGCATCGCTCCCGGGTGCCGGGACGCATGCATGCGTGTGGTCATGATGGGCATACGGCGATGCTGCTGGGGGCAGCTCGCCACCTGGCCGTGGCGGGTCGTTTCGACGGCACGGTGGTGTTCATCTTTCAACCTGCCGAAGAGCATGGCAAGGGTGCGAAGGCGATGATCGCCGATGGCTTGTTCGAACGCTTTCCGGTTCAGGACGTCTATGCCATTCATAATTTTCCATCAATCCCGAAAAATCGTTTCGTTGCGTTCGCCGGGCCGGCAATGGCGTCGGAGGACAACTTCGAGATCGTCATCAAGGGCGTCGGGCATCACGCAGCGATGCCGCATCGAGGGGTGGATCCACTCGTGGTTGCATCCGAGATTGTGCTCGCCTTGCAGACCATTGTGTCGAGGAGGCTGAATCCCGGCGAAGGCGGTGTGATCTCGGTCACCGAGTTCATCACTGACGGTACCGTGAATGTCGTGCCGACCACCGTAAGGCTGAAAGGCGACACACGGTCGTTCAAGCCAGAAGTGCAAGCGCAAATCGAGTCCGGCATGAAGCGCGTCGCCGAGGGGATATGCGCCGCGCACGGTATCAGTTGTGACTTCCACTATGAGAAAGTGTTCGATTCAACCATCAACACCGTGGAGCAAACGGCGGTCGCCACCGGGGTCGCGCAACGTGTCGTCGGCGTCCCCAATGTGTCTGACGAGTTCGAGCCGCCCATGTCGTCGGAGGATTTTGCCTTCATGCTGCAGGTCAAACCCGGGTGCTATTTATTTCTGGGTAACGATGGAGAAGGCCCCGGGGGCTGTGGACTCCACAATCCAGGCTACGACTTCAACGATGACATTCTCTCAACCGGTGCCGACTTCTGGGTGACGCTGGTCGAGTCGGAGCTGACGACAACGGCGTAGGCCGCTCAACTCAATCCTGATCGGTCGTCGAAGAGCCGGCTCCGGCGCGTGACTGCTCTGTGGCTGGGGCATATGTCCGATAGGCAAGTCTTTCCAGCACTTGCCAGGGGCCGGGATCGACGCGTCGCGAGCCGAATTCGAAGTGGCGTGTACGAGCCGCCTGTTGAGCTGTGGACCGTTCAGCGGCGAATCGCACACTTTCGGTACGATCGACCATCAAATCGTCGTCCGACCCGTCGATGACCAGGCTGTCCGGAGTGAACAGCAGCGATGTCCTATCCCAGCTGACTCGCACCGAAATCCCCAGGCCGAGTGCCAAAGGCGCCATCGAAATCGACGACAGCAGTGGCAGTGCGGTTGGACCGGTATACTGAGGCTTACCTGCCGCGATGGTCTCACCTCGATCACTCATCAGTACGCCCGCCACAATCGGACACAACAGTCCATGTCTGACCCGCCAGACTTTGCCGACCAACGAGGGCTGCGCCGGCCGACCGGGCTCGGGCGCATCGTTTTCGAGCAGTTGAGCCAGTAGCTCTGCGCCCGGCAGCCCGTAGCCTCCAAGCCAGCGCGCCGCTTTACCCGCCTCTTCAGTCAACCCCCAGTACCAGCCTGCGCCTCGCGTCGCCTTCTGGGCGATGGCCTCGATCTCGGACAGAGTGTAGACATCGGCGAGTGTATTGGGCAGCGTGCCTTGGACGGTGGGATCGTTGTCGAGGGTCTCGATCATGGCTCAAAACACCGTTTGCTCGAGACCCGGATAACACCAGTCGTCACTCGACAATGTTTGCAGCTCATTGGGGAATGGCGCGCCTTGATACATACAGATGCGTACCCACCGGTCCGACCTGGGATCGAAGCGAGTGGCGCCAAAGAAGGAAAGCTTGCAGCGCAGAATGTCAATCGGCAGCATCTGTGCTGAAATCAAATTGTCACGCAGCTCGGCATAGGGGTACTTGGCCACGGTCTGCAGGCGACGTACCAGATGCCGGTGCTCAGGATGGGCGAGTAGAAAGTCTGCCACCGACTCGTCCGCATCCCGACTCTCCAGGTCATGGCTCAGAGACTTCATGTCGATACCGAAGCCGTAGGGTTGCTCGTAATCCGCCTCCGGCTCTTCATAGCGCTCGCCCAGCCGCGGCTCGAGCTTTTCTTGAGAGACATACCAAAAGCGTGCGCGACTCGGGCCGGGCGCGTCCTCGAGTGCCAGCGCCCAGTTGTAGTGGGTGGTGAGCGCTTGCTCAAGCGCACTCAACGTCATCGCACCATCGATTCGAAATGCCGCATACTCGTCGGCATCCATGACTTTGGTCAGATCGTCGATCAGGGCTCCATAGGGTTCCATCATCAATGCGACCAGCTGTTCCTGACCTTCGAAGGTCAGGGTTTGCTCGGCCCACCGATACAGTCGATCCCAGGGCTGGTCACGCAACAGCTCCGCGTCTTCGACGAAATCCCCAAGCGTTTGCAGATCTGCTCGTAATGCGGCGATTTTCTCGACTTGCAGAGGGTGTTCGGACCGCCACTGCCGGGCGTTGAGTTGGGCCCGTCGGAGATAGTGGCGAAAACAGCTCACCTCGTCGTCACTCGCGGTCGCGAGACTTCTCACTCGCGCCAAGGCTTCTTCTCTCGCGGTCATCCAGTTGTGAAGCAGCAGCGGGTGATTGACCAGAAACGGCGCCATGCCGAGTCCCGTCGAGTTGCCGACACCGAAGCGGCGGCGCAGTTCCGGATCGATTACTGTCGCCTGGTCACCACCTCGCTGTCGAGCCATGTGCTCGACCAGGTCCATGGCGAAAGCCCGAATCAAGAATACGGTCAACAACTCGGCGCGAAAGGGCTGGTTCATCGGCGTGCGCTCGACGATCAAGCCTCGGTCTGCGGCGCCGAATTTACCGGAGCCGTACACGGCGGTCGTGCGCATCAGATAGCCGACGGATTCAATCAGATCCGCATCAGGTTGCTCACCGGCTGCGAGTCTGTCGATGACGTGACTCCAGAGCCGCACTGAGCGATTCGCACGAGACAAGGACAGCTCCGAGTCGCTGATGCGGCCGGCTTCCTGCTTGGGCACATTGGATTCGAGCCGCGTCAGGTCGGCGTCGGTCGGTTCGCCGTCGAACAGAGTGAAGGTGGCATCCCAGGCGGTGGCGATGACCCGATCGGAGCGCTGATCGTCGGGCAAGTCGTGTGCAAATGCGACCAGGCTGTAGCTGCGTCCGGGGGTTCGTGCACGGTAGACGGCGCGGCCCACGCCACGATCATCGATGTCCCACAACGGTCGATCAAACCGCCAGCTCTCCTGCTTGATGTGCCGCAGCAGACTCCGCATGAACGACAGGCGACACTGATGAAAGCTGCCCATGCGTTTAAGTCGCATCACCGTATTCGGGTTACGATGAGTTCGCGCGTCGTATCGCGGCGCACGCGCAGGGGTCGTCATGTTGGCCAGTACCCGAGAGGTCGAGCTCGACGTATGTCTCTGATGTGCATCAGGCAACCGGCTTGAAGTTGTCGTCGTAGAAGCGAAGCCAGTTGCCTCCCATGATCTGGCCTATCTCGTCGGACGAGAACCCGATCGCGGCCAGCCCTGCTTCGATATTCGACCAATCCCGATTGTTGCGGAACCAGCTCGGCATGTCGGGAAACCCTGCCGCACTTGCCGAGCCTTCACCGTAATCGATGTCCTTGGTCCAACGTCCGACACGCATCCACTCGACAACAGTGTCCGGTTGGTCCTGGCACAGATCCGATCCCATCCCCAGATGGTCGACCCCTATCAGCTCCGCGGCCTTCGCGACCATGGTGCAGAAGCTTTCCAGGGTGCAGGCGCTCTTGTCCTTGAGATGGTGCGGGTAGAGCGAGAACCCAATCATGCCACCGGCTGCACTCAGCGCCTTCAGCACCACGTCGGACTTGTTTCTCAGGGCTGGATGCCAGAATGACGGGTTGGCATGGGTTATCGCGATGGGGCGCTCCGAAATCTCGATTGCATCAAGAGTCGAGCGCTCGGCCGAATGTGACATGTCGACGACCAGGCCGACACGATTCATCTCGCGAATCACCTGTTTACCCATCCGGGTAACACCGGGGTCTTCCGTTTCGTAGCATCCGGTCGCGAGCAGCGACTGATTGTTGTACGTCAATTGCATGAATCGTGCACCGAGGGTGTGGACTATCTCCACCAAGCGGATGTCATCCTCGATGGGCGACGGATTCTGAAAACCGAAAAACACGGCGGTGCGGCCCGTCTCACGGGCAAGTCGCACATCATCGCCGGTACGGCCGTGAAAGATTAGATCGGGGTGGCGCTCGAACCAGCGGTTCCAGACCGTGATGTTTCGTACCATGTCCTGAAAGGGCTCGTGATAGGCGATGGTCACATGGACAGCATCGAGTCTCCCTTCACGCATTTCGCGAAAGATTTTCTCTGACCAGTTGCAGTACTGCAGGCAGTCGATACGAAACGAAGCGCTCATTGGGCGGCTCCGCGGATGGTGTGACTTGTTTGCAAACTGGTCATGATTCTGGTCTCCCGGAGAAATTGCCCGCAGTCTTCCACACCGTACCGTGTCAGACAAACGTTGGTCGGCAGTGACATTCTCATCCCCGGCCGACCGCCCGGTCTTCGAACCAATGTCGAGTTTGTCGTCTCTTGGACGGCGCCTGCGTCGACCCCTGATACTCAGGGGTTACACTGACTCTCCAGATACGAGTTCAAAGGAGTCATGAGTGAGATACATTCTCATGATTGTCGGATTCCTCAGCCTGACCGCCACTGATGGCGAGGCCGGTGATATCGAGGCGGGCGCACAGCGTGCCCGGTCGTGTGCTGTGTGCCACGGTAAACATGGCATGAGTCAGCGCTCCGACATACCGAATCTGGCGTGCCAACCCGCGGAGTATCTGATCAAGGCCTTGAACGACTACCGCAGCGGCGCGCGTGAAGATAAAGCCATGGAGAAGATGGCGCGAGGCCTGCGCAACCAGGAAATCGAGAATCTCGCAGCTTACTATGCCGCCATGCGTTGCCCGGTCAAGTAGCCCAAGCCGGAGAGCGACAAGCAGCCGGGCAGGGGTCAACGCACGGTAATGGATCTCGGCAGCTCAGAGAGCACTTCCAGCCCGCTCGGAGTCATCATGACGGTCTCGATGAAGCCGCCACCAGCGCCACCACGCCAGTCGGGTGCGGCGCGAAACAGCATCTCGAAGTTGGTGCACATCCCTTGGGAATAGTGTGCCTCGACGAAGCCCCGCCGCGCATTGGTGAATGTGTGTCCGACCCAGTCGGGTGGAATGGCGATACCCATGTCATAACCACCCAGCAGTTCCGCCTGTGATTGAATGCCTGCGGCGGTGCTTGCCTGCTCGGTGTTGGTCTGTAAGGTCTGCACGGACTCATCGGGTGAGACGTCGCTCAGTACTTGCTTGGCGATATTGGAGGCTCTGTCAATCAGATCGACCCATCGCTCATCGGGCTCACCGAGCGACACGAGTCGCCCCAGGTCGGCGTGATAGCGATGTAGGGAGCCGGAGAAATTGAGCCAGATGAGTTCGCCAGTTTGCACTCGCCGTGGGCTCGGGGCGCAGTGGCGGGCAAGAAACCGGGGTCCCGAGCGTATTGCCACCCGGATTGCGGGGTCGCCACCACCTCGAGACATCATATGATTCAACACCCGCCCTGCGATCTCGATTTCCGTCATGCCCGCGTTGATCTCATCGGCCACGGCACTCATGGCGTAGTCCGCAATCGAGGCTGCGCCACGCATGACTTCGGCCTCCAGTGGAGATTTGATCAATCTGAGTGTGTCTACCAGCCACGAGGCATCGGTGGGCGTTGCTCCATACGACCTCAGACCCGCACGCAACGTATCGAGTACCTCGGTGTTGGGATTCCGGCTCCAGCACTCGAGGCCGACACTACCCTGGGCCCAACCACGTGAAGCCAAGGATTCGACCATGTGTTCCGCGGCGCCATGAAAGCTCTCGAAACAGTCCGCCTCGTCGACTACGGCGTGGTATTGGATCGTGGGCCGATGATATTCGAGGTCGAAAAAAACACTGTCTCCCGAATGTGCATTCAGCACCACGGCGGTGGGTGTGCGCAGGTAATACCACACCATGTCGTAGCCCGTGAGATAGGTGATGTTAGGCGGTGAGGTGATGACCAGCGTGTCGATGCCACGTGCCCGCATTTGATCGACTGTCGCGGCGTGCCGGCGGCGATATTCATCATCAGGGAACGGCGGCCCCCAGCCTTCATCACGGGCGCTGTCACGATACTGTTTCATAGGCTCCTCCAGCGAGGCGTACATTCGGGACCGCTATTGAATGAACACTCGGACACATGCACCAACTTACCGAGTGTTGTTCAACACTCCAACACGAGGCTGAGATTGCTATCCGATGAGGTCAGCGCAGCCGCAACTCTTTGACTATCAGCACACCCGCAGCGATGACAACCAGCACCATGAATCCGTTGAGATACAGAGCCAAGTCCAGACCCAGCCAGGCTACCACGAATCCCATTTGCAGATGTCCGAGCGGGGCGGAGCCTATTGCGAACATCCACGCTCCCATGGCACGGCCGCGAAGACGGTCGGGTACCGAGAGTTGCATCATGCTTTGTGTCAGGATGTCCCAGGCTGAGATGGCAGCCGCCGCGGCGCCCAGGGCAATGGCACAGGTCACCATGTTGGGGGCGGCGCCAAGCGCGACCACCGCCAGACCCAGGCATGCGATGGATATCAGCCAGAGCGGCTTCGCGTCAGTATGCGCAGGCATCACGAACAGGATGGAAGCGGCAATCAATCCACCCGCTTGTGAGATGGCGACCAGTCCGCCCAGACCGTCCGCACCGACTTCCAGACGCAGTTGTGCAAGCTCGGGGAGCGTGGTGTATAGCGACGTGCCGAACACCTCGATTCCGGCAGTGACAATTACCAGGGCGGCCAACAGTCGATTGCGCGTGATTTCACGTGTGTAGTCACGCAGGTTGTCCAGAATGGGTGAGGGATCATGCACCGCTGCGACCGGTGGCGACGCGCCGGATAGACAGGACCAGGCGATGAGGTGGGCGAGTGCCATCGCCAGCAGCGCATGGTGCACGCCAAAGCGCTCGGCGATGAGTCCACTGGCGGCGGCGCCCACGATATACCCCAGGTGACTGCTGAAGTTGAGGGCCGAAATTGCCGGGATGACCCGCTTCGGACCGGCAATGTCATAGGTGTAAGCGAGCCGTGTCGGGTGATGAATGGCACGCAGGCTCCCGAGTGCCACGGTGAGTCCATAGACAACGGCAATGTTCCAGTGTCCGGCGGCAAGCAGCATCGCAAACGTGATCAGAATCAACACGCCAACCAACTCGAGTCCGCGCACCAGACGATGGCGGTTGACACGATCGGCAAGTGAGCCCGCCGGCATGCCGAGTAACAATCCCGGCACATGGTAGAGTGCGAATCCGCCTCCGACCCAGGTGGTGCTCTCGGCGACCTGCAGTGCGAGCCAACCGACCAGCACGTAGTCAGCGCCGACACTGATGCCATTTGTCCCACCGTTCGCGGCCAGCTTCATGAAGGCAGGTGAACGCAACACTGGATCACGAAAAGCGGAACTGATCGTCAACAGCAGTCCTTTGTCCGAAGGATGGCCGCCTGAACTACGGCTTGATGGTTGGTGTCGACGAGGGCCTGACAGCTCGAGCTGCGTCGCTTCGTGACCTGCGTATACTGACAAAAAAACGAGGTGTTCGATATGACCGTGCGGGAACTGATCGAAATCTATCTCGACGGCTGGCGTCTTGGAACGGCCGCACGTTCATTACAGGCTTGCGCACCGGGTTTCTACTATGACGATCCGAATACCGGTCGCATAGCCCGCTCGGAGTTCCCGGATTTCGTCGAAGATTTCAAAGCGTACGGCGCTTCCTTGAACGGAGGCGTCGTGCCATCACCATTCCTCGAGTACACCCACACGGTCATCGATGCTGCGCAATCTCCAGCCACCATCTGGTGTTGGTGGCGGGTCAACAATACTCGCTTTCAAGGAACGGCCCTGGTGCAAGCCAATGCCACTGGCGTCTTGTGGGAACGCATCGCTTACTATGCGCCGCTGCCGCAATAGCCTCAACAACTCGAATCCAGTCTCGTCTCGGTCTGTTGCGGAGTCGCTCTCTGTTCGGCTTGTACCGGCAGCTGAATTTGGCAATCATCGACACTGACATGGGGCTACGGAGCACGTCATGAGCACTCACGGTGGATATCACGATCCGGCTGACCTTGGTATTGCCGAGCCCGAGGATATGTTCGCCTCTGAGCACTACACTGCGGTTCGTGGCAACGGTCGTCAGATGCGTTCATTGCCACTGTGGTGCTACACCTCCGAACGCTTTTACGCGGCGGAGAAGGAGCGCATTTTTCTACGCCACTGGAATCTCCTGGAGCGTGAGTCAATTGTGCCCGAGGTCGGCGACTATCATTGCATGACATTTTTCGACGTGCCCTTGCTGATCGTGCGCGGTAACGATCGAAAAGCGCGTGTGTTCGCCAACAGTTGCCGCCATCGCGGCGCGCTGGTGGCCGATGGCAGCGGAAACTGCAAGGCGTTTCGCTGCCCATATCACTTCTGGACTTACGCTCTCGACGGGCGATTCAATGGCGCGCCGGGCTACAAGGATCGCGATGGCAAGCCGTTGATAACCGACGCGAACAAGAGCGAGTTCGGATTGCACGAAATCGACAGCGGCACCTGGGGTGGATTCTTGTTTGTCCGATTCAAGACAGGTCCGCAAACCCTGGAACAACATCTCGGGGTTTTCGTCGATGCTCTGGCCTCGCACCAGATCGAAGACATGGTGTGTGCCCGAAAAGTCGTCTATGACATGGACGCGAACTGGAAGTGCTTTGTCGAGAATTACATCGACGGCTATCACATTCCGTATGTGCACAAGGATTCGTTGTCGCGTTGGAAGTATGACGGTGTGACCTCGTTCAAATCTCGTGGGCTGGAGTCCGCGACACTCGTCGAGCACGATGGCAGTCAGCTGCTGCTGCCGTTTGAGGGATTTGAGGGCTTTCCCGCCATGCCGCAGATAGATCCCGACAAGCAGCGTGGCACCATTTTCACCATGCTGCGGCCCGGCATGATGATGACGCTGGGCAATGACGGCGCTCTCGTCTTTCAAAGCGAGCCAATCTCGGCTCGAAAGTCCACATTGACCGTGAGCTCGTTGTTTCCACGTGCTTATCTGGAGCGTGATGATTTCGAGGATCTGGCCAAGAACTACTACCGCCGTAACGAGGTGGTGGTTGGTGAAGACAAGGATATAGCGCTGCGACAATTTGCCGGATTGTTGTCGCCCTACGCACGTATTGCACGACTGTGCGAGGACGAGTCGCGATTGAGCTCGCTCGCCATTTGGATCATCGATGAAGTTGTGGGTTCGAAACCGTCTATGACTATCGCCGCCGGTTGATGCGCCGGCGGTGCGCGGTGGCTAACGCACGCGTGGGCAACCCATGAATGAGGTGAGTCGGGAACCGGTCGGTGACGTTCCCGCACTGCTGACACCCTTGCGCTTGCGGGATGTGAGTTTGCGCAATCCGAACTGGCCAGCGCAGGCGGCCGTCGAATTGACTGGTGGGCAGGTTTACGAATCCCGCTGGCGGTCACGTTGGGTTTGGTGGCTGGTACGCCGGGCCGCGTCACTCGAGACCTATCGAAAATCCTGCAACCTGGACAGCAGGGCCTCATCGCCTTGGATACCGTCGAGCGCGTCGTCGTGGAGCCAGTGACTCGAAGTCGGTTTTTGCCGGCCGCCCTGACCATTAATGGATTGTTGGGCGTGCTCTATGCCTGGAGTCTGTTTCTGGCCCCTCTGGAGGCGTTGTTGGGCTTGAGTCGGGCCGAGGTCAGCGTCGCGCCGTCGGTCGCCTTGTTCTGCGTCACCGTGGGCGTGTTCTTTCACGATGACTTGCTGCGACGGCTGAGCTTGCGATGGCTGGTCGCGAGTGTGCTCGGGCTTGCAGGCGCCGGCCATCTACTGTTCTGGATGTTTCCGACGTACCCGGTCCTCATCGCCGGCTATGGTGTTATGTTCGGGCTCGCAATTGGCGTGGGCTTTGGCGTCGCTCTCGGGCTGGCACGCACGGCGCGAACACCGCCGAGCGGCTGGTATGTGGGTTCGGTAGCGGCCATGTTTGCGGGCAGTGGCATGAGCATTTCAGTGGTCGGAGCGGCTATCGGTGTGCTCGACCCGGTGATCCTGTTCGGCGCCATCGGGGTGATGTTCATCATCGCGGGGGGATTGCTGGCGTTGGCGCTGTCGGGGAAGGTTTTCCCGATCAGTGCTGCTGACAGCCATAGCGGCGATGCGACAGCAACCAGGACGGTCGGCTTCTGGTGCTTTTTCTGGGGCAACTTCGCCATGTGTTATGCCGGTCTAATGTTCATCAGTCATGGCAGTGCTCTGCTTACAAGCTTCGGCTGGTCGGCAAATGAGGCATCTTGGGCGCCATTTGCGTCTAACCTGGGTTATGTGTTCGGTGCGTTGTTCGGTGGTGTGGTTGCTGCCAAGTTCCCCGGCAAGCGAACACCTCTGTTGTTCGGCGTGGCGACGTTGCTGGCCGTGTTGATGTTCAGCGTCCCTGGCTTAGTTGTCTTCAAGCTGATTGCGCTTGGCGTCGTTGGCGCCTCATTCGGCAGCACTGTCTCGGTTTTCATGATGTTGTTCACCTTGTGGTACGGAATCGATAGCGCGGGCCGTCTGTTCGGCCGGCTGAATGTTGGCTACGGTCTCGCGGGTTTTGTTGCGCCGTCGGTCACCGGTTGGTTGTTCGATTACGGTGGCAGTTATCACAATGCGGTTTTGGCTTGTGTGGTGCTGATGCTGATAGGCTGTCTGGCCATCGCTTTGTCGCCACCTCCACGTCGTCGTGCGGGACTCGATACTTAGTCGGGACTCACGCCGTGGCGTTTTGGGTACATGCAGGGACAGCATGTGAAACTGAACATGCGGAGCCGCAGTGATGTGTTTTACGAGTGTTGCAAGGGAGGTTTGGACGAATGAAGTTTGGGGTTTGCCTGGATTGCGACGGGGACATCGAAACATTCATCGACCGTGTCCAGAAACTGGAACAGCTCGGCTTTTACTCACTCTGGCTGACCGATCTCGGGCTGGAGTCCTTGGACGTGTTCGTGTTCATGTCCGTGGCGGGTTTGCATTCACGCCGTTTGCGGATTGGAGCCGGGGTGCACCCGCCACAATTGCGCAGTTGTGCTGTAACACTCAACGCGTTGGTGAGTATCGAGGCATTCTGCGCAGGACGAGTTTTTTTTGCGTTGGGTACCGGTGCGCCCCGCTTGGTGAATGCGGTGGGTAGACGACCCCTCAAGCTGCGTGAGTTACGCGAGCTTTTGAACCTCGTGCCAAGGTTGTTCGCGGGCGATACGGTGAGCTCTTGTGCCGAAGAACTACGGATGAATTCGGTCAGATTGTCACGCCTGCCACACGAGCCACTGCCGGTTTTTCTGGCTGCAACTGGGCCCAAGACACTGAGTCTAGGGGCGGAGCTCGCGGACGGCGTGCTTGCGCATGTCGGCGCCGATGCAGCGACTTTGCAGCTTGCCCAGCGCAGCTGCGAGCACGGGCTGGCCGGGCGGCAATGCTCTACACCTTTCGAGTTGATTCCTTATTTGTACACCTCAATTGCGGCAGACAGGGAACAGGCAGTAGAGGCCTGCGCTCGAGGCGCCCGGACCATTGTCTATCGAGCACCACATCTGGCGGCCGCACTCGGCTGTGACGAGCAACAGGTCGAGCGCCTGCGTCGTGGCGACCCAGACGGCGATGACATACTTACTCGAGAGCTTGTCTCCAAGCTGACCTTGGCCGGGACCGTGTCGGATTGCATCGAAAAGCTGGAGGCCATGAATGATATTGGCATCGAGCACACCGTGTTGTTGCTCAAGGGTGATGACTTGAACGGTCAGATCGAGCAGTTCGGACGAGAAATCTTGCCTCGCTTCAGCTGACCCGCGGCCTGTGTCGAGTCAGGCTGGGTCGCCCGCCACGCCATCAATCGAAGTGTTCGACCAGTGCGGCTAGTTGCTCGATGCCGCGCGCGCCCGGCGGGTCCACCAATGTCAGGGTCAACAACTCGGCGCCGGCACGTTGAAATCCGGATGCGAACTCGATGAGCTCTTCCACCGTCCCTGCGTAGAGCTCCCGGACCATGCCTTCGAGCGTTCTGGTTGTAAGCCCACCTTGCCCGGACGCCGAGTCTGGAGTCACCGCAACTGTTGTGGCCGCTGCACGCGTCAAGCTTCCAGGGTCTCTGCCGATGTCCCGGCATGCCTGTTCTGCGAGTTCGAAGCGTGCCACCACATCGGCCGTGTCGAGGTGAAAGTCGGTGTCGAAAATGTCGGCGTAGCGGGCTGCGAGCCGCATCATTCGAGGCCGCTGGGCGCCGATGAGAATGGGCGGGCCGTTTTCACGGGGTCCACGCGGCACAATCTCACAGTCCCGTGCCTGATAGTACTGGCCTTGAAAATCCACAGCGCCTTCTCGCAGCAGTGGCACCAGAATCTGCAGGGCTTCCTCGAGACGCCCGACACGGTGGTCAAAGGGGAAGCCGAAAGCATGATACTCGGGCTCATGCCAGCCGGCCCCGATTCCGAGCACCAGCCGTCCGTTGCTGACCTCATCCAATGTCACCGCCATTTTCGCCAGCAGTGCCGGGTTGCGGAAGCTGTTGCAGGCAACAAAGGGACCAAGCTGTATGCGGCTGGTGGCTTCCGCCATGGCACTCAGCAACGTCCAGGCCTCCCAGGCTCCTCGTGTACGCCCCTCGGGCATTTCCACTTGCAGTAGATTGTCCTCTGGTGAGCGTCGAAACAGCAGGTGATCGGGGACGAACAATGTATTGAAGCCTACATCTTCGGCAACCGTGGCCATTTCCCTCAAATCAGGCCACCGCGCCGTCGCTCCCGCCTCCAGCGCACCCTCACCGACTTGCAACATTAATCCGAGTTTCATGGTCGACTCCCGTGTGAATGCAGTCATTATGCGTTCCGCCGCGTGTTGCTGTCGTCCCGCATCGGCGTACCATGAGGGCGACCGTCCCGATGATGACGACCGATTGAGGAGTTCTCATGGCAAAGCGACGCAGTGCAGTACTTCAAACCATTGCGGCCCGGTCTGGATGCGCAGCGCGTCTGAACCGTGGGCAGCAACTAGAGGTTATCAATACTCATGGTACTCAGATTGTCGACTTCTGGGCGTTCAACGCGCGTAGTTGTCGCGAGTTCATGTCCATGGAGCACACCCGCCCCATCGTTGGCAAGCTGACGCCGGTGCCGGGCGATCCGCTGCTGACGAACCGACGCAATGTCATTCTCACAGTCACCAGAGACACCAGTCCCGGTGTTCACGACACCACAATCGCCGCCTGTTGTCCGGTCAGATATCGACAGCTCGGCGTGACGGGTTATCACGCCAGCTGCCAGGAGAATTTGTTGAATGCGCTCAAGTCGATGCGCCGACAAATCACCGACGTGCCGTCGCCCTTCAATCTATTTCAGAACTCGCAGTACCACCCGAAGCGTGGTCTGGAGTTCAAACCCTCGGTGTGCAAGCCAGGAGACCTGATCAGCTTTGTCGCGGAGATGGACTGCGTCGTGGTGTTCTCGGCCTGTCCGCAGGATCTGCTCGGCGTAAACTCGAACCCGACTGAAGCACACTACCGAATTCAGTAGCATTGCCGTGACGTTTGGCAGACGTCTTGCCTCCACGCGATGGCTACCGGCGGCTGCCGACGCGAGTGTCGGGGGCAGGGGCGGCGGGAGTAACTGCTGTATATCTTCGCGCCTTGTTTGGCGCCGATGCGACGGGGGACGCTTATAGATGAACGGGCTACTGGGCACCATCACGGAGCCAGCGCGAGAAATCGACGTCATCAGGAAAACCGATGTTCTGGTCGTTGGTTCTGGACCGGGTGGGTTGTCCGCCGCACTCGCCGCCGCGCGCGCCGGCGCAGAGGTCACCTTGGTCGAGCGCTTCGGCTGCTTCGGGGGCAACATCACGGCGGTAGGAGTTGAAGGCATGGCCTGGTATCGCCACGAAGACACCATTGAGGCCAACGGCATCGGACGCGAGTTCGAAACGCGGGCCAAGGACATGGGGGCCGCGGTTCCTGAGAGTCAGTCTTTATCGTATGAACTCGATTCAGAGGGATTCAAGCTGGTTGCCGACCAGTTGGTGCAGGAAGCCGGCATTTATCCAATGCTGCATCGTCTGGTGGTCGGCCCTTTGATGGAGGGCGACACCATTGTCGGCATCGTTACCGAATCGAAGGCCGGACGTGAGGCCATTCTGGCGCGGCGCGTCATCGACGCGACCGGAGATGCCGACATTGCGCATTGGGCGGGTGCGCCGACGGTGATGAGTGCAAAAGAGGACATGATGGCTGCATCGGTCATGTTCCATCTGGCCGGCGTGGATAAGCAGGCGTTCACCCATGCCGTGCAGGAAGATCCGCAGACCTACGCGGACTGGGGCGGAGGCGGCGAGTGGAACATAGTCACCACCGGAAAAGAAGACAACATGTTCTCACCGTTTCTAAAAAAGCCGTTCCAGAAGGCCATTGATGACGGCCTGATCCCGCCTCATCTCAATACCATCGCCGGTACCTGGGGCGCCGCACATGACACCGGTGAGTTGACCTACATGAATCTCATCCACATGGACGGATGTGATGGCACCGACCCGAACGATCTCACCAGCTTTGAAATCGAAGGTCGGCGACAGGTACAGCTCGCCATCGAGGCGCTGCGTCGTTACATGCCGGGATGCGACGGTGCCCGGTTGCGTAACTTTGGCATGACCATCGGCATCCGGGATACCCGAAAAATCGACGCCGTGTACAACATGACCGAAGCCGATGTCCGCGAGCAGGGGAGATTCGATGATTCCATTGGCATTTATCCCGAGTTCATCGACGGCTACGGAATTCTCATTCTGCCGACGACAGGTCGGTACTTTCAGATCCCGTATCGAAATCTACTCCCCAAGGGGGTGAAGAATCTGCTGATTGCAGGCCGCTCCACCGGCGGGGACCGTGTCAGTCACGCCGCGACACGAAACATGAGCTGCTGCGCGGTGACCGGACAAGGTGCGGGCATTGCGGCGGCCATGTCGTTGCATTCGAACCGGGAACTCGATCGGATCGAATTGAGCAGCGTACAAGCCGAACTCGAGCGTCAAGGGGTGCGATATCTCTGAGACCGCGAGACGGGTGCAATCGCGATGCCCGGTGCGAAGCCTCAGGCATCCGGTGCACAACATTGCTGGATTTCACAGCTGTTTGGTGAATCAATCAAAGTCCAGCAGCGTGACCTCATAGGCCATACGACTGATGGCGCTGATGTAATCTTCGTCGGAGCCTGACAGAGTCTCGACCACGCTGAAGAAGGCCACCGAAACCCCGGTGTCGAGATTCGCCATCAGAAACTGGCCTGCGAATCCTCCGTGGCCGACACAGCGATCGACGACGATGAGCTGCGCCCCATAGTTCTGCCAGTCGCGTGGAGCAGGGCGGTGCTTTGATGCCGATTCGATGGTGGTCATCAAGAAGGCTTCATTGCCAACACGTTGGCCGTCTATGCCGACACCGCGACGGGTAAACAGCAGGCCGTAGCGCGCCAGGTCACGGGCAGTCAGAGAGCAGCCGCCGTTGAGATTGGGAAAGCCGTCGCGGTCGGTGCTCACGTGCAGCGCGTTTTCGAGTCCTGCCGCTTCGGTGATTTCGACCAGAAAATCTCTTAGCGACCGTCCGGTGACACGCTCGGCGATCCATCCCAGTACCTCGGTGTTCGCCGACTTGTACTCGATGGTGGCGTGGGGGTTCTCGAGACTGTCGCTCTTGATGGTGCACAGAAACTCGCGCGTGGAGACCTCGTCCTCGCCGGGTCCAGGCACGCGCCAACCCATCGAGAGCTCCTGCTGGAGCGCGCTGGTGTGTGGGTCCTCGTAGTCCTCGGTGTAGTCATTGCGAACATTCATGTCGAGGACGTCGCGTACGCTTGCCTTTGCATAACCTGATCCGATTTCAGGCAAGTAAGTGTCGACGGTCGCGTTCAGGTCTACTTGATCGTTTGCGACCAGCTCTCCGTAGATGAGATGCATGAAGGTCTTGCTGATTGACATCATGGCGTGCGGTCGATTGGTGCCGAAGTCCGGGGCGTAGCGTTCGAACAACACCGTGTTGCCCTTGACGACGGTCATTGCCGAGAAGAAGGTGCTCGTCGTTAACTGCGCCACGGCTGGCATGGCTTCGATACGCATGTCGATTGCCTTGTCCAGCACCAGCACATTTCGTGAGCGTAGATGCAGCCCATGGCGGGCAATGCGATGCAAGTTGTGATAGCCCCACCGGCGGGTGTCGGGAGTGTTCCAGGGCGCACGTTCACCAGAGCGCACTGTGAGCTCCGGATTGGGGATGCTCAGAAAATCAGGATCGGACATTGAAACTCTCCGCTGTGTGGCGAACGCGACCGGCCGTCAGCTTACCACTGCGTTCAGCGCGCCGCGGCCGCAGACCCTTACAAAAGGACCCAGACGAACGGCACCACAAAACGCCGTCGCAGACGGCATTGTGTGGCCGGTTTGCTCAGAAGTCGCCGCGTATGGTGATGTCGTGACTGTAAGCGTCGTAGTCATCGCGAGCTGCTCCGGCTCAAGACGCCAAAGCACGCGCCCCGTGTTGAAGCTCGACGAAAGTCGTTGTCAGACCACGACCAGATCGCGAGTGTAGGACGACAGTATCTCTGCGCCTGACTCGGTCACCAGCACATTGTCGATGATCCGTACCCCAATCCTCTCTTCGTGAATGAAGATGGGCGGTTCCACCGACAGCACCATGCCGGCTTCGAGTGTGTATGTGCTGTCGGCGAACAAGTGTATGTTTTCACCCCATGATGGTGGATAGCCAGGCGCGATGCCGTAGCCAGTGGTGTGCAATCGATACTGGTCCAGACCGGCGTCTGCGATCACCTGCTTCGCCGCGTCGTGTGGAACACGTCCGGACACACCTGGCCTTATCTGCGCGATGCAGGCATCGCACGACGCCAGGATGAGATTGTGGAGTTCGACTGCGCGATCACTGGGTTCCCCCAGGTTGAAGTGACGGGCAATGGTCGAGCAATAGCGTTTCACGGCGGCGCCGAACTCAACGTGCATGAACTCACCGGGCTGGATCTTCTTGGTGGTCGGCTGGCCATGTCCGTAGCAGGTCCGTTCACCGGATACAAAGTTCATCGGACTGGCGGGGATGTCGCTGCCCAGACTCAGCATTGTGCCGTAGGCTGCACCGGCGACCTCACACTCGGTGGCGCCCGCTTTGATGCTCTTCTCCACGGTTTCCAGAGTCGCGTCGACAATGCCGACCGCCTCGCGGATGTAGCCGACCTCGGCCTCTGATTTGACCAGCTTCAAATCGTGGATCAGGAGCGAGGCATCAAGCGTCAGAGCATCACCGAGCAGATCCTCGAGCTGACGATGAACGTACGGGTGCATGTAGAACGAGGGTACTTCCATGCCGATGCGCCGGTTCATGAAGCCTTTCTCACGCATGATGCCGGCAAAGACTTCGACCGGATCCTCTGGCTCTCGACCGCCCCAGCCACGAACATCCTCGGCCAGTGTCATGTCGCTGATCTCAGGGACTTCCGCGAGTCTGGTCTGCAGCGTCAGGGGTGCGTCTTCAGCTGTGAAGAACAGAACCTGGAACTCCTGATAGCTTTTCGAGCGACAGCCAGTGAGCCAGGCAATCGACACTGGATGGAATGCCAGCAACAAATCGATACCGGCATTCTCCATGGCGGCCCGCACGCGCGTTTGACGGTGTTTGAATTCCTGCTCAGTGAAATCGAGACTTGGCATGTCTTGTTCTCTCAGAACTCTGGAGTGCGCAGCCTACCATGACACGGCTCATGCACCAGACCACGGTCGATTTTAAAGCTGCACGACACAACTCTGAAGCATCCCACCGCACCGTCATCCCGACATCGAGTGCTGGCAGCGAGGCGCCTTACAGGGCAGGCAGAGTATCGGTTAGCATGGCCGACACCGTTGAGGGTAGATGGGATCCATGAAGCCGGACCGCGTTCTCGAACAACCTGCCAGAGTGCTCACCCAAGACCAGCGCGAACACTATTTCGAGCATGGTTATGTTCTATGTCGTGGTGCCTTGGCCCCGTCCTGGCTTGCACGTGCCCGTGATGCCTATGAGCGTGCGATCACACGCTCGCGACATGTCGAGAAATCCAACCGCTGGTTCTCACTGGCGCCTGAGCATTGCTCTGAACAACCCTGTGTGTTTCGGATCGAGCGCCTGCCAGACCAGGACCCGGAGTTCTGGGCGGTGGCGCTGGAGTCAGCGCTTGCGGATCTCGCAGCGGATGTTCTGGGCCCGGACGTCGTTTACCGTGACTCCATGATCAATGTGAAGCCGCCCGGCGAACGGGGCACCGTGAGCTGGCATCAAGATTTTCCGTTTTACCCGCACACCAATGTCGGTACCATTCAGGTGTTGACCGCGCTCTATGATGTGCCGCCCGAACAGGGGCCCTTGACAGTGGTGCCCGGCAGCCACCATGGCGAGCTGTTCGATCACTACGACGACGACGATGAATGGGTCGGTGAAATCAAGCGGAGTGATTTGTCGAGGGTTTCTGTCACCCAGGCCGTGGAGCTATCGTGCAATGCCGGTGATGCCGTTTTGCTGCATCCGGTGACGGTACACGGCTCGCAATCCAATGTTTCGGATCGCGCCAGACCTGTGCTGATACACGGCATGAGCGCGGCCGACGCCTTGCCATACACGGCTATTGCCTGGGGCAACTCACACACCGGCGAGACATTGAGAGGGCAGGGCAGACGGTTTGCGCAGCACGATGAGCTCGATGTCCGTCTACCGCCCGATTGGTCCGGCGGTTACACCTCAATTTTCGAGCACCAACAGGAAGTGGGTGAGTAGTCCACGTTAGTCGAGGTGCCATGAGCCAGCGCGTCATCACTGAGAACTTCAGCACCAATCCCTGGTGGTGGGAAGCCGCTCCGCGAGAGAACGGTGTCGATGAACCCCTGCCGGATTCGGTGGATGTGGCCATTGTGGGTTCTGGCTACACCGGCCTTTCCGCTGCCCGCACACTGGCCGAGGCGGGGCGAAACGTGGTGGTGCTGGAAGCCGATGCTTTAGGTGAAGGCGCCAGCAGTCGCAGCGCCGGTTTCGTCGGTAGAGCATTGCTGGGTGGCTTCACTCAGATCGCCGAGCAACAGGGGCTGGATCAGGCCGTGAGCTTGTATCGTGGCGCAGAGGAGGCTTACGACTACACTATCGGTCTCATGGAAGATTTCGATATGCCGTGCCATCTGGTGAAGCGTGGCCGAGTACTGCCGGTCTGGAACAAGGCGCAATATGACGCGACCGCGGCGGATTTCGAGTTGCAGCAACGCCACCTGGATGTGGAGGGTCAAATGATCTCGGGAGAGCAGGTTGCCCAGGAGGTCAAGCTCGACAACCCCTACGGTGCATTGGTCATCACTAACACGGCATGCGTACATCCGGCGCTCTACCATTCTGGCTTGCTGGATGCGACACGCGCCGCCGGTGCTCGGACCTGCGCGCACGCGCGGGTCGCGTCCATCCGGCACGAGCGTGAGGCCAAGGTCGTGCAAACGGCACGCGGAAAGGTCCGTGCCCGCGAAGTCATCATCGCCACCAATGCCTACACCGGAAGCGAGACAGCCTGGATTCGGCGGCGGTTGATTCGAACCCCCGGCTTCATGGGCGCCACCGAGCCGCTGGAATCCAGTGTTCTGACCAAACTCATGCCGAGCCAGCGAACTTACGTCGAGTACAGTCGCAATATGCTCAACTTCTGGCGACCGGCGCCAGACGATGACCGGCTGTTGTTCGGTGGTCAGACCGGCATGCTGCACAAGAGCAATGAGGATATCGCCGGGCGTCTGCAGCGCGACTTGAAGCGGGTGTTTCCCGACCTGGCTGCGACCAAATTTTCCCATGTCTGGAAGGGATGGTTTGCTTTCACCATGGATCGGCTGCCGCACCTCGGGTATCGCAATAGTGTGTACTTCGCCGTCGGCTGCAATGGCTCCGGACTGCCAATGGGGACCTACATGGGGCACAAGATTGCGCTCAAATTGCTGGGTGACAAAGATGCCGCTACGCCGTTTGATGGTCGCCCCTTCCGGCGCAGCCCCAGTGTGCTGGGATATCCCTGGTATTGGCCGGCTTTGACCGCCTGGGCGCGCTGGCAGGATGCGCGTGGAAAGGTTTCGAAGGGCTTTTAGCGTTTTTGCTGCCATCCTAGTAAACAATCTCTGAATAAAGGAGCCAATCGTGGACATCGACCGTGCACAAGCCGACAAACTGCTGACCACCACACGTGGGGTTCGACGCCGACTGGATTTCAGCCGACCGGTCGAGCGCGATGTCATCGAGGAGTGTGTGCGCATTGCATTGCAAGCCCCCATCGGTGCGCGTGACGAAAAACAGCACTTCATCGTGGTGATGGACGCGGACAAGCGAGCCCAGCTGGCTGACGTCTATCGCGGCATTTGCCTGCCATACATCGAGGAGCGCGAGGCCTTAGCAGCATCGCTCGATGCGGATGACCCCGATGCAGAGCTCATCCGGGGCAATCTCGGGCTCGCACGCTGGCAGGCCGAGACCCTGCACGAGGTGCCGTGTATGGTGGTGATGGCAAAAGAAGGTCGAGTCGAGACCGCCGATGTGTTCACTCAGGCCTCCTTCTATGGCTCCATTCTGCCCGCGGCCTGGTCCATGATGCTGGCTCTGCGGGCGCGGGGTCTTGGCGCCTGCTGGACGACCTTGCACATTGGTGACGAAAAGACGGCTGCGGGTATCTTGGGACTGCCCGAAGATTTGACCCAAGTGGTCATGCTGACGGTGGCCTACTACACCGGCGACACTTTCAAGCCGGCGACCCGGGTGCCACCGGGCGAGCAAATCCACTGGGACCAGTGGGGCTTACACGATTGAGACTCGCCCATGTGTTGACGCATCCTGGGCATGCACACGCGGAACTATTGGAGAAGCTGATGTCGAAGAACAAAGTGACGGGCGGGTGCCTCTGTGGTGCCGTGCGCTATGAGGTCGACGGTGAGGCGACCGACGCCTGGTACTGTCATTGTGAGAGTTGTCGCCGTGCCACTGGGGCGCCGGTAACGGCCTGGACCATGGTGCCGGCGCAGGAGCTGTCTTGGCCGGTGGGACCACAAGCGCGGCACGAGTCCAGCACAGGTGTTTATCGTGGTTATTGCCGGGATTGCGGCACGCCGCTGTCCTACGAGACCGTTTATCAGGGTGAGACCGTGATCTGCGTCCTGACGGCGACATTGGATGATCCTGATGCCAGTCCGCCGACCCGGCATGTGTTTCACGACGAACGTATCGCTTGGTTCGGAACCGGAGACCAGCTGCCGCGTTGATCGGGCGTGTGCCGGTATCCGCTGCAATGGCACAAGAAGGTGAGCTTGGGTAGACCCCGCTTCAGCTCGAACCAGCTGAAGCGTTCTTCATTCGGCATGGGTTCAGTCCTTCAGCCGGTTGAAAGTACCTCGTAGCTCAGTGCGTGAATGACACTCTGATCAGGGTGACGTCGGTATGCGCCAGGGTTGTCAGATGGCATCATTGTCGTCGAACCTGTTTTCGGAGCACACCGAATGACTGATTTCTCAATCGTGCAGCGACTGGAGTCCGGTCCGCCATTGATAATGGATGGCGCGATGAGCACTGAACTCGCCGCGCGCGGATTGGTTTTCAATGAGCGTGAGTGGTTGCATATCAACCTTGACCGTCCCGAGGTTGTGGCGGAAATTCATGCGAGTTATGCCAGAGCGGGAGCCGAGCTGCATATCGCAAACTCATTTGCGACGGCACGCCACGTGACGGAGTACTACGGTTTCCCCGACAGCTTTGAAGCGTTGAATCGTTCGGCTGTGGAGCTGTGCCGTGCTGCAGTCGAGTCGGCCGGCACGGGCCGACAGTGGATAGCGGGATCGATCTCGACGTATGCGCCGAATCACGACCGTGGCCTGTTGCCGGATCTCGACCAAATGGAGGCGAACTGTCGCGACCAGGCATTGATCCTGGCGAGCGCCGGTTGCGATTTGATCGTGTTGGAGATGATCGCCCGTGGTGATATGGGTGCGGCGATGCTCAGGGGTGCCGCGGACGCTGGGTTGCCGGTGTCAGTGGGGATCATTTGTGATCGCCATGCCGAGGGTACCTTGGTGATGCGTCACCGCACGCTCGAACCCGAGCCCGTCACAACAGGTCTGACGCGTATTCTCGAGGCCGCACCGTCACAGGCTCAAATCATCGTTACCGTGATGCACACTGATGTGGAACAAACCACGGCGGTGCTCGATGAAGTCCGAGCCAGCTGGTCGGGACTGACCGGCGCTTATCCGCACACGGGCTGTCCAGACGGTGAAGGCGGTTGGGATATGACTGAGGGATGCGACCAGGAGGCGTTCACTCAGACGTGTCAGGACTCGGTCGATCGGGGTGTCTGCTTTGTCGGCGGCTGTTGCGGGATCGGTCCGGACTACATCCGCGCGCTGGCACAGCGGCTAAGCGCGTGATTCGTCCTGAGGGTCCATGGGAAGTAGCCAAGAGGGGACGGCGTTGAGCGAAAACATAACAATGCGGGAAAATCCCAGGCTGGGGTTTCCGTTGAGTGAGTACCAGCGGCGCTACGATGTGGTGATGACGCGTCTGCGTGAAGCAAAGCTCGATGCGATGCTGGTGAAGAACCCCGAGAACATCTGCTATCTGACGGGCTATGAAACCCCCGGACATTACAACTATCACGGACTGCTGCTGTCTGCTGACGAGCCGGTGATGGTGATGCGCCGCTTTGAAGAAGTGAACATCGAAGAGTTCAGCTGGCTTAGCGAAACCGTCACCATCGAGGATCACGAGCATCCAGCGGAAGTTGCGGCGCGGTTGCTGGCGCAAAAAGGCCTGTCGGACAAGCGTATTGGATTCGAGCAAGGCATCAACAAAGGCGGTCTTTATTGCTCCATCGATGAGCACGAGGTAATGCGCTCAGCGTTGCCCAAAGCCCGCTTCGTGGACGCCACCAAGGTGGTGGCTGGCGCCAGGGTGGTCAAGTCGGATCTCGAGATCGCGAGAATGCGCGAGGCGGCAGACATCGCGGAGGCGGCGGTCGAGGCCGGGATTGGTGTGATCCGGCCTGGTGGCAACGAGAACGAGATCGCGGCCGCAGTGTATCACGCTGCTATTCTACGTGGCAGCGATTATCCGAGCCTGCCGCCATTTGTGCTTTCCGGAGAATGCACCTCACTGCCACACGGCACCTGGCGTGGCCGGGTGTTGGAGTCGGGCGATCCGGTTTACTTCGAGGTTTCTGCCATTCGTTATCGATACAACGCTGCGGTCATGCGCACTGTTTCGGTGGGTGAGCCGCGCCCCGAGATCGAGTCCATGGCGAATGCCATGCTCGAAGCCTTGGACGTGGGGTTGGACGCGATTCGCCCCGGTGTTACTGGCGAAAGCGTCAACGACGCCATCATGGCGGTGGTCGAAAAACACGGCTATGGCGGCGAGTACTTCACCCATCACGCGGGCTATTCGATCGGTTTGAGTTTTCCGCCGGGTTGGGGAGAAGGACATGTCATGGATATCAGACGCGGCGAGCAACAGACCTTGAAGCCCAACATGACCTTCCATGTGGTTCCCATCGCGCTCATGTATCGTCAGTTCGGCGTAGGTTTCAGCGCCACCGTTCGGGTGACGGAGACCGGTTGTGAGCCCCTGACCCGTCGACGCTCACTCGAAGTCTGTCCGGTGTGATTGCTGGGTGCAGCCCGAGAATCCGATGTGGCGGGGGGTGTCATGATCACGCAGACTTCAGCGAGCCGTACAGATACGTTGGGTTGCCCGAGTATGCGTCAGGGAATGTTCTGAGGAGGAGCTGCTATGAAGTTCGGTTTGTGTCTGCCACATGAAACACAACATATGGCCGGTGAGACGGCGAGTGCGCAAGATGTTATCCGGCTCGCGCAGCTTGCCGAGCAGCTCGGCTATGACTCGGTCTGGGTCGTGGATCATTTCTGCTACCGGCCCTACGACGATCAGGAAGAGCTGGGTATCACGGTACCCGAGGAGAACAAAGACCTGGTCATTGGTGCCTGGGAGTGTTGGACCACTGCCAGCGCCATAGCCATGGCAACAGAGCGGGTCGAGATCGGCACCTTGGTGGCGAACACGGGTTACCGAAACCCAGCACTGTTGGCGCGCATGGCCGAAACCGTCGACGCCTTCTCCAACGGCCGTTTGATCTTCGGCGTAGGCGGCGGCGACTTTCCTTCCGAGCACGTCATGTTCGGTTATCCCTGGGAGCGCCGCATCGGGCGCTTCGAGGAGGCCCTGAAGATCATCAAGCCCATGATGCAAGGACAGACCGTAACTTTCGAAGGCGAGCACTACACCGTCAAAGAAGCACGCTTGTTGCCGCGTGGCAATCGGCCCGATGGTGCGCCGCTTCTCATCGGTGTGCTCGGTAAGGGGCCGCGCATGAAGCGTCTGGTCGCGCAGTACGCGGATCAATGGAACTGCTGGCTGGCGTTTCGCGACAATCGTCCGGAGGCCTACGTCCCTTATCGCGACGCCATGTTTGCGGCCTGCGAGAAACATGGCCGTGACCCGGCGAGCCTGGCACTCAATGTCACCGCCAGAGTCTGTGTGCTGGATGACTGCCCACAGTTCGCCAGCACAAATCCCATAACTGGCTCACCACAGCAAATCGCTGATCAGCTGAACAAGTTTTCCGAACTCGGCGTGTCACACATGAACACCTTCTTGTCACCTAACAACGAGCGTGGCTACGAGGCGCTTGCTTCTGCACTGGAGTTGCTCGACTGAAGTTTTGTCTGCGGGGTTCGCAACACAGCGCCGTTCAATCCGGCTTTGCAAACATGGCACGCATTTGATCGAGGGCACTTCGGGCTACCTGCTGGCTGTGCTCCGGACTTTTGACCTCGCCGTCCCAACGCAGGTCGGCAGCTTCGAGCTCGGCCAGAAACCGGCTCGGCTGGGCTTCGTGCACTTGGCCGAAGCGGTTACGTCTTCTGGCCAGGGTCATGCACAAGGATTCTCGAGCACGCGTTATTCCGACGTAGGCGAGTCGGCGCTCCTCTTCCAGACGCAAGTCGTCCAGACTTTCCCGGTGCGGGATCAAGCCTTCTTCCATACCGACCAGATAAACGTGTGGAAATTCGAGTCCTTTAGCTGCGTGCAGTGTCATTAAGCGCACGCAGTCCTCGTTGCTGTCGTCTTTGTCATCGAGCATGTCCACCAGGCTGAGCTCCGCCAGCACTCGTGCCAGTGTCAGGGGTGGGTTCTGCTGTTCCAGCTGTAGGATCCACTCGACCAAGTCCTGCACATTGCGCCAGCGCCGCTCGGCTTGGGGTGAGTCTTTGGCGACACTGTCCAGCCATCCACGGTATCCCACGTCCGCGATCACCGTACGCGCGATTTGACTTGGTTGTGTGGAATCCTGGTTATTGTTCTCGGTGCGAAGCCACTCCGCGAACTTGACGATTGCGGTTTGGGTGCTGCCTTTGAAATGTCCTCCGGAACCTGCTTCCAACCCGGCTTCGGCGAGTGAGCAACGTTTTTTTGCGGCCAGGGTTGCAAGCTTTTCAAGCGCGCCCGCGCCGAGGCCACGTCTGGGGACATTGGCGATTCGAAGAAAAGCATTGTCGTCTTTTGGGTTCGCAATAACCCTCAGATAAGCGAGCACATCGCGAATCTCGCTCAAGGCGAAGAAGGATGTGCTGCCCGAGACCCGATAGGGGATATTCAATGCCCGCAAACCGCGTTCGAAGTGGCGGGCTTGGTGATTGCCACGGTACAAAATCGCGTACTCGTTCCAGCGGCGTCCATGCATGAATCTATGATGGTGCAGATCATAGGCGACTTTCTCTGCTTCTTTGGCTTCATCGTCACAGACCATGACCCTCGGTGGCTCGCCAAAGCCCAGTCCGGACCAGAGTTTTTTCTCGAACACATGAGGGTTATTGCCAATCAGCAGATTGGCAGCTTTGAGAATGGCTCCCTGGGAGCGGTAGTTCTGGTCCAGTGTGATCACTTCGAGTGAATCGAAGTCTTCAGACAGTCGCGCCATGTTGGCGGGCACGGCGCCACGCCAGGAGTAGATGGACTGGTCGTCGTCGCCAACCGCGGTCAGACAGTTGCGATCTCCAATGAGCTGACGTACCAGCATGTACTGCATGGTGTTGGTGTCCTGGTACTCATCGACCAGTAGATACTCGATGTTCGCTCGCCACCGTTGCAGAGCATCGGCGTCAGTTTGGAACAAGCGCACCGGCACATAGATCAGATCATCGAGATCGACCGCGTTACAAATTCTCAAGGCCTGGCTGTAGCGCTCGAAGAAGTTGTTTGCCTCGAGCTTTATCGGTGAGTTGAGCTCGAGCATCTCACCCGGGTCCGGGGTCGCCAGCTGGCCTTTCCAGCTCGACAGCTGCCGGTGGATTAACTCTGCGTGTTCTGCGCCGCGTAAGCCTTCTGTCACCAGCAATTCGGAAATTCGACCCGCCGCATCAGCCGGGTCGAAGATGGTGAAATTCGCGCGCAGACTAACCTGCTTGTGCTCGGCTCTCAGTATGGAAAGTCCGAGTGCGTGAAACGTGCAGATTCGAAGCAGATTTGCGGTCTCGCTGTCCAGCAGCTGGTGAACCCGCGCGCGCATTTCGCGCGCTGCCTTGTTGGTGAAAGTAACTGCCGCAATCCGTTGCGCTGGCACGCCTTGACGTACCAGATGGGCGACTTTCTCGGTGATGACCCGTGTTTTGCCACTACCGGCGCCGGCGACCACCAGCAGCGGTGTCGCAGTATGACGAACGGCGGCGAGTTGGGTGCTGTTCAGAGACATGTCGCTTCACATCCTTGTTTACGACAACAGAAGTCTAACGAATGACGCTATAACGGCACATCTGGATGATCTGACGCTTTCAGTCCCGGAAAGACGGGTCACCGGCATCCAGCTGGCGTACCAGTGCGGGCCACTCGTATTGGCCGGGTCTGAAAGCTTCGCTGCTGTCCCGCGGCTGATCACGTTGCTTTGCAAATCGTTCCGCGATACTTGTCGGGATGCTTTGCCAATCCACATTACTGGCGAGCACTTTCATTTGAACTTCGCAAGCACGCTGCAGCCAGTACATCAAGGTAAATGCTTCACCGATGCTTCCGCCGGCGGTCAACAAGCCATGATTTCTGAGAATCAGGGCTTGATGCGCACCGAGACTGGCCTGAATTCGGCTTCGCTCGTCCACATCCATGCTGGCTCCTTCACAGTCGTGATAACCGATGTTGTCGTGAAAGTAGAGCGCCTCGTGACAAAGTGGCTGTAAACCATCGCGCAGTGCAGAGACGGCGATGCCGTCATTGGTTTGAGTGTGCATGCAGGCGACCACGTCTGGGCGTGCCTCGTGGACCGCGCTATGGATGACATAACCTGCCTTCGGCACTTCGCCGTCGCCCTCGATGACATTGCCGTCGGCGTCGACTTTGATGAGCTTCGAGGCCGAAATTTCGTCCCAGCGTAAACCCATGGGATTTATCAGGAAATGGTCAGGCTCTTGTGGCACCCGAGCCGTAATGTGATTCCACACCAGCTCGGTCCAGCCGAATCGATCGCCGAGTCGAAATGCGGCTGCGAGCTCGCAGCGCAGCTCTCGCTCGGTGAGCCCGGTGTTGATGTGGCTGAGGGGTGTTGACATGGGTGTCCTCCACATGGATTGAAACGGTCATTCTTACCGAGCACCTGTGTGTCAGTAAGTAACATGGGCCGGCACGGCCTCCCAACCTCACACCAAATTGCGCGGGATTGTCACTTTCCAGTCGCGGACGTTGAACTCGGTACCGTTGTCGTAGGCCGTGACTCTGGCGCTCACATAGAAATTGTTGCGATCACAAGTGAGTAAATTCTCACAGATCGTGCGGGTTGACCAGCCGTCACGACTCATCCAGCTGTTGTGAACGCTTTCGAAGCGAGCGCTCAATGGGTCATCGTCGGCGATGCTCCAGCAGTCTTCGTGTCGATGGCGGGTGCGCATACCATGTGGTGGGATCTCGACCTCGCCATCATCCCCAATCACACGCAGCCGGGTAACCCGGTTTTGCCGGTCGGTTTCAACAACTCGCTGATACTCGGCGGGTGTGTGTTGCGGAAATGGCGGCGGTGTCGTGTCGGCTGCCGGTGTGGGAACCTCATGACTGTCGCCGCTTGGACGTACGGGTAGTGACAGCTGAGTCTCGGCGCCGAGATAGACGGTTGCCGTCACTGATGTAGGGGGCGGATGAATCATGGGCCAATAGCTGGTCGACACCGACAGACGAATCTGGTGCCCGGACAAGAATCGGTATCCACACTCATCCAACTGAATCGAAACCCGGATCCGTTCCCCCGGAGTCAGAGCCTCTGGCGTCGCGTTACCGTCACGATGGGCGAGGTTGATGACACCCCAGCTCACACGGTGGCAGACCCCGTCTGGATGCACATCGACAAGTCGTACCGCCAGGTTGCCAAGCGGTTGGTCGAGAGAGAGCTCGAATTTTGCCAGCGGTCGGCCGAGAATCTCGATGGCTTCTGACAGTGGCGCAGTGTCGAATACCAAAGAACCGACGTCATCAATGCGCTGGTCGGCGCTGAGCTCCGAGTCTGGCTTGGCAGTAAACCATTCCCCGGCGGCGATACCGGTGGCGAGTGGTGAGCGCAGGAGCGCCGATGCAGACGCTGGCGGTTGCTTGGTCAGGTTACCCTGGCTCGACGTAAACCAGACCTGATTCTTTATGCTCGGCGATGGCCAGCTGGGTTCGGCTACCCAGCGGCCGGGTTCCTGCTCGCGATAATCACCGGGGCGCACGGCTTCACTGATGTAAGCTCGATAAGCCGGCACTGACTCGGCTCCGTTTTCTACGTCACGCAACCAGCGGTCCCACCAGCGCAGTGCCTCAGCGTGAAAATCCATACGCGGATGCGGCAGGGCAAAATGCGGGTACTTATGGATCCAAGGACCGTTAACCGCTTTCGCGAGGCCGCCGAAGTACTGAGCCGCTGCGGGCGGCGCATTGACGTAGCCATCGGCCCAGCCACTGATGACCAGGGACGGCACCTTAATGGCCTCGTAGTCTTCGCACACGGAGCCATGACGCCAGTAGTCATCACGATGTTGATGGGCAAGCCAGGTCTCCAGCGGCAGAGGCTGGCTGTTCAGGCGTTCGCGCCACAGACCGCGCCACCGATCACCAACGATAGCAGGATCCGGTGGTCTGGAGGCGTAGCAGAGCATCACGGCCGACCACCAGAAGTTCGAATACAACAAGCAGCCGTTCTTGTAGTGAATGTCGTCGTTGTAGCGATCCACGGTCGTGCCGATTGCAATCACGGCCTTGAGTGCCGGCGGTTGCAAGGCAGCAATCTGCAGGCTGTTGAAGCCTCCCCAGGAAATTCCCATCATGCCGACATTGCCGTCGCACCAATCCTGTTCGGCGATCCAGGCGATGATCTCGACACCGTCGGCGAGCTCACGAGGTGAGTATTCGTCGTCGAAATCACCGTCGGACTCGCCGGTTCCGGAGATATCTACACGCACTCCCGCATAGCCAGCTTCGGCAAACACCGGATAATTCGACTCATCCCGCCATGCAGTGCCGTCGCGTTGACGGTAGGGAAGGTACTCGAGGATGGCGGGAGCCGGTGTCAATGACGCGCTCTGCGGCAGCCACAGACGTGCCGCCAACTCGCGACCATCGTGCAACGCAATGCGCTGGTCGCGGATTTCCCGAAATCCACTGTTGCTGGTCACGGCACTGGTCGACCTCTTGTGTGTTTCTCGATACGGCGGCTAGCGATTGCGGACTGTTTGCCTTTGCGCGTGAATCAGAGATAGCGAGGCATCACATGCTCGCCGAATCGAGTCATGCTGGCGATTATCTTTTCGAAAGGCAGTCCTGGGAACTGTTGCAGCAGCATGATGTGATCGAGACCTAGTTGCTCGCGATACTGGTCGATTCGCTCTGACACATAATCAGCGGTGCCAACCCAGATCATGTTCCTGGACTGGAGAAAATCGAACCAGTCCAGATCTTGATCGCCACTGTGAAGCGTCTCGTCAGCATTGAGAAACGCCGCCCGATCCCATTCGCCACCCGGGCGGGCACCACTGACGAACTCGTAGTACTTGTTGATCGCTGGTCGTATGTCGCGTGCGGCCTGCTCCATGGTTTCCTCAACGTAGATGACAACACACATGGCGACTTCCTGTCCTACGGTGACGTGGCGTTGCTGTCCTTTCTCGACGCCACGCTGATACGCGCTCCAACACGCTTTTAAACCATCCGTGGCGCTGTTCATGCCGACGACTTGAATGCCACGCAAACCAGCCATCTCATAAGTGTGCGGGGAGTTCGACATCAGCCACACCGGCGGGTGGGGTTGCTGGTAGGGTCGCGGGTGGATGTACATACCCACGTACTCTCCGTCGGTCTCGTGATAGCGTGAGTCATAGGGCTGAAACATCAAGTTGGTCTCTTGCCAGCCAGGTACCGGAAACTGGTAGAACTCTCCCTTGTAGCTGAAGGGATCCTCTGTCCACGCTTTCATGACAATGTCGAGGGTCTCGAGGAACAAGGCCGTGTTGCGCTTGGCGTCGCGCTTGTCAGCATCGATGTTGAACTGGATACAGGTTCGCTCGTTGGTTCCGCGACCAGCGCCGAAATCGACGCGGCCCTCGGTCATGTTGTCTAGTAGGGCAACATCCTCGGCGACTCGCAATGGATGCCAGTCCGGCAATACCACCGGCGCCTGGCCTAGTCGAATTTTGTCGAAGTGAGCACCCAGGTCAGCGCACATCAGCACTGGATTGGGTGGTGCATTCAGATAGCCGTTGTGGGCGAAATGATGTTCGGTGCACCACACCGTCGTGAAACCGGACTCCTCGGCGACTCTGGTCTGCTCACGAAACATTTTCACAACGCGGTGCCAGGGGATGTTCTCTCCCGGATTGAAAAACGGGTTGAAGTCGAATCGCACGGAGTAGGCTCCTGAGGTGGGTGCAGCGATGAGCAGTGTTTATCGATCAACCAGCGCAATGGAGCGTGTGAACACCTCGCTGTCCGATTCCGCCAGTCGTTCCAACTCGCCAAAGTGATTCTCGTTCGGGACGTCATAGCGCGACATCTGCCGGTTGTCAGTAGCGAACTTGTCTCGATACGCGTCTGACTGGCGTTTGAACTCCGGCGTTTCGGCGCCGCCGGCGAGCACCAGCTGAGGCGCATCGGTAGTGGGTTCCATGAACAGCGGGCTCTCCCGGCGGGCTTCGTCCACGTCCATTTGCGGTCCGTCATTGATCGATGTGTGCACCAGCGGCTCGAGCTCAAAAATACCCGAAATAGGTAGCCCGCTGTATATCAACTCTTTGGGCATGGCGGCATCGTACGCAGGCCAATCGGTCGCCATCATCATCGCGGTCAGGTGTCCACCTGCCGAGTGACCCATTACTGAAAGCCGGTCTCGGTCGAACTTGAGCTCATCCGCGTTATGCCAAAGCCAGCTGATGGCACGTCGAATCTCTGGAGCAATGTCTCCCAGGCGGCACGCAGGCGTGAGTGTGTAGTTGAGGAGTGCGACATTCACGCCTGCCTGCATGAACGGCTCGGCGACGAAGCTGTACATGGCCTTGTCTCCGCGTTGCCAGTAGCCGCCGTGGATGTACACCAACAGCGGACCACCGGCGCTTCCGCGGAACAGATCCAGAACCTCTCTCTCGGCGTTACCGTAGCGCAGGTCCAGGGCGACATCGGATGCGTCGCGAAAGTCTGCACAGCGTTTCATCCAGCGTGCGACCAATGCATCGAAGTCGGGTTCTTTGCTGCGCAGCTCGTACTGGAACTCGAGCTCCGGTGCATCCATTCCACGATATACAGACATCTTAGAACTCCCTGCGAATGTGATTTCCGTCGCCGCGGATACTATGCGATGAACACTGAAATTGACGCAACAGCCTTTGATGGGTAAGTATCGTGACTGTGACACGCTGCCTGGCGCGGCGCAAAAGGCGACCACCGTCGCTGGAACATATTCCTGATATAAAGGTCCTGGCCATGAAAGTCGGTTTGTTGCAGGAGGCGGAGCTCATGCCCGGCGTTGATGCCAATCAGCGCTACTGGGAGATGATCGAGGAGGTTGCTCTCGCTGATGAGCTTGGCTTTTCCTGCTGGGGTACGTCAGAGCAACATTTCAGTCCACCGCGATTTGCCGTTGCGGCCCCGGAAGTGCTGTATGCGGCAGTGGCGCAGCACACGCAAAACATCCGGTTGCGTACCATGTGTGCGGTGCTGTTGGCCTGGAATCACCCGATCCTGGTCGCCGAGCGACTGGCAACTCTCGACATTGTGTCGCGAGGGCGCGCCGAGCTCGCAACTGCGCGTTCCAACAACGTCCACACCCTGGAAGCCTTTGGTGTGGACCCGGCGACAACCCGTGAACAATGGGCGGACTCCATGGAGGTCATCGTCAAGGCATTCTGTGACGACATTCTGGAGCACGATGGACCGATCTGGAAGATTCCGCCACGCGAGATCATGCCCAAGCCGGTACAGAAGCCACACCCTCCACTGTCGGTGGCCGCATCGAGCGTAGAGACTCATGAAAAAGCTGGCGAGCGTGGCATTGGTGCGCTGTGCTTTGAGAGCTACTTTGGGTTCGAGTATCTACAAGACTGCATCAATGGCTATCGTGCGGGGCTCGCTAAAGGAACCCAGATGGCGCCGGCACGTACCGAACATATGGGCTTGTATGTCGCGACGGCGTTTTGCGCCGAGACCCGCGAGGAAGCGCAACGCATCGCCCACGATGTCGCCATGGGTTATTACCAGTTTCTAGTCGATATTTATGTGCCGCTTGGCAAGCAGCAGTCCTACGAGTATCTGGACGGCAAACTGCAGCGCTTGGTCGACCACCGTGATGACTTCGGCTATCTGCTAACGGAAACACCGTCCATCATGATTGGCACGCCCCAGGACTACATCGACCGCATCAATCGTCTGGAGGAAATGGGCGTCGACGAGATCCTCATGCGTATCGATGGCGTGCCGCACGAGGACATCATGCGGAGCTTCGAACTCATCGGCCATGAAGTAATTCCGAATGTTTCCGTTCGATTGGAAACAACAGACGGCTGAGCTACGGTACGTCCGGGAGAGCGTGTTCCAACGCCAGTCGCACGCGCCGATGTCGATTGGCGCTCTCGGGATGCAATTCAGCGGTTATGCTGAGCGCTTCCAGGTGATCGGGAAGGAGTCACAATCGATTGAATCGCCATCGCTGATGCCATTTACGGCACAGATGCCACGGAAATCAGGGTCGGCGCCGCCCGCCACCGTGCGAAATCGGGTCTGGTCGCCTAGCCAGTTGATGCCGAACACCTTGAGCGGCGTGTCTGGCTCGAGTCTCCCGGAACCACCGTGGAGTGTCAGACCGTGAAACATGACACAGTCCCCGGGGGCCATGTCCCATGAGACCACACCGAAGCGCGCTGGCTCCGCGTTGATGTCAGGAATCGGGTCGTAGCTTTCCACATCGTCAGGATTGTTGTGATCCAGTGTGGAGAAAGCCGGTCTGCCGAACGCTTGCGGCCAGCGGTGCGAACCTGGCACGAACGCGAGTGAACTCTTCTTTGAGACCGGCACCAGCGGCATCCATAAGCTCACGAATTGCTTGGTATCGAAGCAGAGATAGGGCAGATCCTGATGAAACGGTGTCTGTAGTTGGGTGCCTGGGCCACGGTAGAAAATAATGTCGTTCAGCAGGCGGACCTCGTCACACCCCATCAGCCGACCCGCGAGCGCAGCTGCATCCGACTCGAACGCAAATCGGCGAAAGGCGTCGATTCGCGCCCAGTTGAGCGTGTCATAAAAGTACCAGTCTTGGTCACGGCCGTCCGCGTAGTAGCGACTCATAGGGCCGGGCGCGTCGACCGCTTGGTCGACCCCGCGAGACAGGGATTCGACCCAGTGTGACGCGAACAGGTTGCGCACAATCACCACGCCGTCGCGGTCGTAGCTTTCCATCAGGTCGTCGTCAATGTGCATAGCTTGGCGGATGATGAGGCGTTGCTTCCAAGCCTAGCGCATCCGCCAAGCGGCTAATACCCGATGCCAGGCCCGGGCGGTTTGCACAGTGCAGGGAGGTTTGGGTACCTTTGTGCCGGATTCATTGTCGCACTCTTTCTCCGACTCAAGGACATGCATCATGGCGCAAGAAGTCATCCTGACCTGTGC
>MDTE01199043.1_pt1 | contig 48143 bp, 34 predicted proteins | sample 811231 | NCBI WGS metagenome assembly MDTE01 (sample SAMN05326651, study PRJNA326480) | marine metagenome | isolation source: seawater | place: Indian Ocean: Red Sea | collected 2010 | reverse complement strand
CGGCGTGCCGAGGTCTCGGACGCCGTAACCGTGACCTCCTTTATCGCGGATGAAGGTCGTGACCGGTACCCCGTTTCTGCGGCAGGCGGCGGCAAACAGCAGCGTGTTTTCGACGAGGACTCCTCGGTCGTCGCGGGCGTGTGCCAGGAATGTGGGGGGCGTATCCCTGGTGACCTTGAGGTCGCACGAGAAGTCCTTGATATGATGCGGCGTGGGATTCGGGCCAAACAACAGTTGCTGGTACTTTTTTCCGGCGACCTCGGTTTTCATCGTGAGCAGCGGATAGGCGGCCGCCAGGAAGTCGGGCTTCGTGCTGGGGATCCCGTTGGGCTTTCGGGAGACAGCCCCTGGGGGCTTGTCGGGCAATACGTACCGGGTGGCCGCGGCTCCCGCGAGAATACCGCCGGCCGAGAATCCAAACACCCCCACCCGATTCGGGTCGATATTCCATTCCGCCGCCCGCTCGCGAACCATCCGTATCGCCTGTTGCGTGTCGGCCTCCATGGCACGGATGCCATAGAAGTGAGTGGCCGAACGGGCAGTCCGAAACTTGAGCACGACACCGATCACGCCGTGCGGGGCGAGGAATCTCGCGAGGTCGTTGCCTTCCTTGTCGATGACAATTCGCGTGAGGCCACCTCCCGGGCAGATGATTACCGCAGCGCGTGGCGGCCCCTGTCGCTTCGCCCCCACGTGTACCGTCAGTGTCGGACGGTGCACGTTGTGGATGCTGCGGTCAACGATCTGCTTGCCATCACCTCTCTCGACGACCACTTCCTGGTCCTTCGGGTCGAGTTGCCTGGGCGCGTGAGGCGGAATGGCCGGCCAGAGTGGGATAGTGAGGGGCGCGGCGTCGCTGACCGCCGAGATCGATAGAACAGCCATGGTGACACAGCTCACCAGGCTGTGCGGCGAAGACTTGAAGGGCATGAGCGGGATCCTCTCGGCACGCGATGGAGCCATGATGCCGACACACGGTCCGCGTGCCAATCGGGGGGGCAGATTGGTCAGGTCCGAATTCTCGAAGTATGATCAGTCGACGAAGCTGATGGGCTCGAGGATAGACGGAGCGAGGCGAACATGCAGCGACGAGAATTTTTGTTGGAGACAGGCGTGGCGGGTCTGTCGGCCCCCCAATTGCTGACAGCGGCAATCCGAGGTGCCAACGAGCGTCTCAATATCGGCGTCATTGGAGTCGGTGGTCGTGGCGCCGCAGACCTGGCCGGCGTGAGCGGTGAGAACATCGTGGCGCTGTGTGACGTGGATTCCGGGCGGCTTGCTGCCGCGGCTGCCAAGCATCCCCGGGCGAAGACGTACGCCGATTACCGTCAATTGCTTGATCAGCCAGGACTGGATGCCGTGGTCGTTGCGACGCCCGACCATCACCACGCCGTGGCCACGATGCGAGCCCTGAAGCGTGGCCTGCACGTGTATTGTGAAAAGCCGCTCACGCACACGGTGGAGGAGGCTCGCCTGTTGGCACGGGAAGCGGCCAGGCAGGGGGTGGCCACGCAGATGGGCACACAAAACCACGAGCACCCGGGTTACCTGAGGCTGGTGGAATTGCTGGAAACCGAGGCCGTGGGGCCGATCCGCGAGGCGCACATCATCACCGACCGGCCAGGGCGGTGGTGGCCACAGGGAGTGGCCGTCCCCGCTGACAGGCCCAGGATACCCAGCACGCTCGCCTGGGATCTCTGGTTGGGGCCCGCTGAGCAACGAGATTATCACCCAGCCTATGTGCCTTTCCGTTGGCGAGGCTGGTGGGACTTCGGTTGCGGTGCGATCGGCGACATGGCTATCCATCTGATGGACCCGTCGTTCTGGGGGTTGAAACTGGGGGGCAAGGTCCGGGTGAGCTCGATGGGACCGAGGCCGCAGGCCCAGAGCGGCCCGACCTGGATGATCACCAAGTTGGAGTTTGGCCAGCGGGGCAAGCGAGCTCCGGTGGACGTGTTCTGGTACGAGGGGACCGCGAAGCCGCCCGAGCCGATTGCCCGTGAACTTCCGATGAATGGATCATTGTTCGTGGGAGAGAAGGGGCGGATCGCCTGCGCACATGGCGGTTCCCCTCAATTGCTGCCGGTCGAGGAGTTCAAGGATTTTCAGCCACCGAAGCCGTACCTGCCCGCCTCACCCGGGCACCACCAGCAGTGGATTCGGGCGTGCAAGACCGGTGCCCCGACGGGCAGCCATTTTGGATATGCCGGTCCGTTCACCGAGATCGTGCTGCTGGGCAACGTGGCCTATCGGGTCGGAGAGACGATCGAGTACGACCCGGGCAAGATGAAGGTGACCAATCACAAGGCTGCCAACGACCTGCTCTCGAAGGACTACCGCAAGGGATGGGAGCTTGACGCATGACCAGTCACCTGTCTCGACGAGAATTCCTGGCGGCATCGGCCGGTGCCGCGGCAGCGGCCGGAGATGCGGCGACCGCAGAGGCCGACGGTGGTCAGCCGCGGATCGACGTGGTCGACTGTCACACGCATTTCTATGATCCGACGCGGCCGGAGGGCATTCCCTGGCCCCGGAAAGGGTCCTCGCTCTACCGCACGGTTCTCCCCAAGCATCTTCGCGCCCTGCCGCATGCCCTGAAGGTGACCGGGACGGTGATCGTCGAGGCGAGCCATCGTCTTGAAGACAACCAGTGGCTGCTCGACATTGCGAAGAACGATCCGTTTGTCGTGGGTATTGTCGGTCACCTGAACACCGATGACCCGCAATTCGCGAGTCACGTGAAGCGATTCGCTGCCAACAAGCTCTTTCGAGGAATCCGTGTGTCACAGGGCGTGGTCGCCAAGCGTCTCAAGTCTGGCGATCTGAAACCGTTTCGCGTGCTGCAGGAACACGACCTGGAACTGGACGTGAACGGCGGTCCGGTGACGCCGCTGGTCGTGTCGCGCTTGGCAGAAAAGATGCCGGACCTGCGGCTGCTGCAGAATCACATCGGCAACGTGGCGATCACCCGGAACGCACCTCCCAAGGACTGGGTGGCCAACATCCGGGCTGCGGGACGGCACAAGAACGTGTTTTGCAAGGTGTCGGCCATGGTCGAGGGAGCCTCGCGTAGTGGCGGCAAGGCACCAACCGACGTGGCGTTCTACAAGCCCTATCTCGACGTCGTGTGGAACGCATTTGGCAACGATCGAGTGATCTACGGGAGTGACTGGCCGGTCTCGGAGCGTGCCGCCTCTTATCAGCAGCAGCAACAGATCGTGATCGACTACGTTGTCGATCGGGGCGTGAAAGCTCTGGCGAAGTTCTTTGCTTCGAATTCCAAGCGGGCTTACAAGTGGGCCGAGCGTCCCGGCCGCCTCAAGCCATGACGCGAGCGACGCTGGTGGCGGTGGTCTGCGGAGCGGCCATGATCGCGGCCGCGCCAGCGGCTCGATGGGTGGTTGGCGGCCAGCCGACCACTGCCGCACTACGGCTCAACGGATATGTCGGTGGTCCGTACAAGGTCCTGGTGGCCGACTTCACCGGTGACGGCCGCCGTGATGTGCTCCTGGGAGTGCGAAACCTCGGACGCATCCAGGTGATTCCCGGAGGCCGACGCGGGCAATTGGACGCGCCCTCGACGAACATGGTCACCAACCTCTCCGGACAGCGGCGAGATCGCGCGACCGACCCGGGCTGCTGGAGTCCTCCTCATGTCCACAACCTGCATGCGGCCGACTTCAACGGCGACGGCCGTCTCGACGTCGTGGCCTCCCTGGGGGGCGCCTCGCTCGTGAAGCCGGGGCGAGTGGTGGTGGCTCGAGGTGAGCTGAATGGACGCTTTCGTCCAGTCGTCGAATTCCTCCTGCCCAGCGAGGCCAAGGGCGTCCATTGGGCCGACCTGGATCGCGATGGGCGGCTGGATCTGCTGTATACCGCCCGTGGCTCCGGCTATATGCAGGATCTGCACATGGGCGAATTGCACATGCGCCGCGGGCTGCCCGACGAGTTGTTTGGCCCGGCGGTGGTGTTGCCGGCCGGCCGGTCTGCTTATGCGATCGACACGGGTGACCTGGACGCTGACGGGTTTCTCGATGTCGTGATTCCCAATGAGCATGATGAGACGGTGACCATCTGCCTGAGCCCGGGACGGCGGTGCCTGGAGGCGAGGCCCGGTGGAGGGCGACGGTGGCGGGTGCGAGCCGAGCGGGCTCGAAAGATCCCCGGCCGGAGATCTCATGCCATCAACGACGCACGCCTGGCAGATCTCGATGGAGACTCACGCCTGGATATTGTGACCGCGAACCTGGGCACGTCGACGCTGTCAGTCTTCCGGGGGCGAGGCGATGGCACGTTTGATGCGGATCGTCAGTACGAGGCCGGCAAGAACGGCGCGTTTCTCGGGTTGGGCGACCTGGACAACGACGGAGACGTCGACATCGTGATCACGCACTGGACCGAGGCGTTCGTCTCGGTCTTTCTGAACAACGGGGACGGCACACTCGCTCCGCGGACGGACCTGACCAGTGGCCTGGGAAGCTACGGAGTGGACGTGGCGGATCTGGATGGTGACGGTCGCCTGGACATCGTCTCGGCGAATTATCGCGACGCGACGATTTCCGTCTTCCGTGGTCGAGGCGATGGCCGTTTTGGAGCGTCGGAGACGACGGCTCGCGGGCTGAGAGTCACGGGCGGGAGACTCTATCGAGCGCCCTGATCGGAAACAGCCGCGAGGGCGTGTGCTGTGAGTCCATCAGCGACTTGAGTTGCTGAACCACCTCGGGGTGCTTGGTCGCCACGTCCTGCGTTTCGCCAATATCCTGTGCCAGGTGATACAACTCGATCTTCAATGGGTCGGGGTTGTTTCGACGAGAGAGTCGTTGGCGGACCGCTTTCCAGGGGCCCATCCAGACGGCTTGCTGGCCACCGTAGCCCGAGAACTCCCGGTAAAGAAACTCGCGCGGCGGCTGTGTCTTGCCGAGCAGCGTGGGGGCGATGTTGATGCCGTCGATGTCGGCGGGGGGCTTTTGTCGACTGCCGGCGAGTGCGAGCAGCGTGGGAAGGGCGTCTTCAAAACCGGTGATCAGGTCCGACGACGTACCTGCAGGGATGTGACCTGGCCAGCGAACGATCAGCGGTACACGGACTCCCCCCTCGTAGAGTGATCCCTTGAGGCCACGGAGCTTGCCGACACTGCCGAAAAAGTCGTAGTCAACTTCTCGCTTGAGATGTGTCGTTCCGTTGTCGGATGTGAAGAGGATGATCGTGTTGTCGGCCAAGTCCAGCTGTTTCAGCAGGTCCATGATGCGGCCGACATATGTATCGAGCCGCGTGATCATCGCTGCGTACGCCGCCCGGGGCGTGAAGTGAGGGGTGTAGCCACCTCCGGTGAGCTTGGTAAACGGCGGGTCCTTCCACTTCAGTGCCAGGTAAGGTGTCAGATGCTCATCGGGGACATGCAGGGCCAGGTGTGGGATGACGGAGGGGTAATACAGGAAGAAGGGACGTTTCTGGTTTTGCTTGATGAACTCCAGGGCCTGGGCGTTGATCCGGTCAGGTGCGTAGTCCTGACCCTTGAAGCGGCTGTATTCACCGGGGTTGTCGGTGTCCACGTCCTTGGGAAAACGGGCGTGGCCGCCGACTGGCGGGTTGTTCTTCAACGGCACTCGACGGGAGTTGTCCCAGAGGTAGGAGGGGTAATAGCTGTGGGCATGTCGTTGGCAGTTGTAGCCGTAGAAACGGTCAAACCCCTGCTTCAGCGGTCCTCCCTCCGAGCCAGGTGGGCCGAGTCCCCATTTGCCAAATGCGCCGGTGGCATAGCCGTCCTTCTGGAGCAATTCGGCGATAGTCACTTCCGTGGCAGGAATCGGTGTCTGGCCCTCGGGGCGGACCTCGCGATTGCTGCGGACCCACGCGTGCCCCGGATGTCGGCCCGTCATCAGCACGCAGCGGGATGGTGCGCAGACGGCATTGCCAGAGTAGTTCCGTGTGAATCGCATGCCGCCACGCGCCAATTCGTCGATCCGGGGCGTGCGAATCTTCTTTTGCCCGTAGCACCCCAATTCGGCGTAGCCGAGATCATCGGCCATGATCAGGACGATGTTGGGAGGCCGGGGTGCGGCCGGTGACACGGTTGCTGCCGCGCAGGTGAAGACGAGGGTGAGCAGCGTGGTGATCGCACGTCCGGAGGTCATGGCGCATCATCCATCGAGAGTGTGAGTGAGCCGTGTAAGCTTCAGGATGTGCCGGCGGCGTGCGTCGGTTCGTCGGCGAAGACCCGTTCGAAGCTCTCCAGGGCGACGCCTCCGAGACGCTCGGCGAGACCGCGATAGGCGTCTCGTCGGAAGTCCCACTTGCCGAGTCGCGGCAGCTGTTCGAGCCAGTCGCACAGGTGCACGGTGCACAGGTCATTGAACTGTTGTTCGTCGAGCGTGATCGTGTCGCCTGTGGTGCGGTCACGAATCGCGTACGGTGCCGAGCCGTCGATCTGCGCATCAAAGGTCGACCGATCCATGACGCAATTGACCCACGCCACGAGTTCGGCATGCTCACCGATCAACTCACGCACGTCATCTCGACGGTCCAGCGTCAACGCGAAGTCCTGAAACATCTCGGTCCCGTAGATCGAGTGGAACATTCCAGCGCGGCAGACATCCTGGCTGGCATTCCATTCGCGGAGGTCGTTGTAAACTCCGACCAGGTGGGCGAGGAAGACGGTCTCGGTGTGGGGCACCGAATCGGTGCCGAGGTCCTTGAGAAAGGAAGTCATCGCCTTGTATTGCGGATCAGTCATCATGCAGCGCCATGAGTGTGGGATTGGGGCGTCGAGGGATGATGGGTCAATCGGATTCTGCTGGCAAGGGAGGGGGGGGATCGGGGGGTGACGCAGTGGCCTCCTGGGGCGGGGGATCGAAATCCACTTCGAGCATCGCACCTCGGAGCTGAGACAGCGCCTTCTGTTCATCGGGCATGGGAACCTTCTCCGCCCGGCCGAGCATCGTCTCGAGCCGCGTGACCTGTGCCACCAGGTCTCGCAGCGTCTCGGGCGTCAGTGCTCCCTCGTGGTCGTCACCAGGCAGTCGGGTGTGGTACGTGAAGTGCTTCTCGAGCACGGTGGCACCGAATGCCACGGCTGCCAGGCAGGCGGTGATGCCGCGACTGTGGTCGCTGTAGCCAATCGGGATCTCCGGGAACGCCTGCTGCATGGCACGGATCGCCAGCAGATTCACGTTGGCGTCCTCGGTCGGATATTGGCTGACGCAATGCAGTAGCGAGAGATTCTCTATATCAGACAGACATTCGGTTGCTGCGCGAATCTCCTCGATGGTCGATCCGCCGGTCGAGAGATAGACGGTCTTGACCACGTCGGATCGGTCGTTGACGTGGCTGAGCAACTCGGTGTCGACAATCCGGCTCGAAGCGAGTTTCAGCGCGTCCTGGTTCATGCGGTCGACCAGGAAGTCGGTTGATCGCCTGGTGAATGTGGAACAGAGAAACGTGATGCCGACTTCGTGGCACAGGTCCTGCATCTCGAAGTGCACCGACTCGGGCATTTCGACGCCACGGAACCACTCGTGCCATTCGTGGTCCGTTCCAAACTGGTTGGCGGTGTAGGTCTGGAACTTGGCGACGGTGGCGCCGTTGGCTGCTGCTTCGCGCACCATGCCGCGGCAGATGTCCCACCTCCCATAGTGGTTTTCTCCGATTTCTGCGATCAGGACGGTCTTCACGCGAGCGGTATCCGTGTTATGGAGAATGGGCGTGCGGGTGATCAGGCCTCAACGATTCCAAGCGGTGCCCGCTTTTTCCAGCGGCCCTTCGTGAAGTCAGGCACATCCAATGTCCGGCTGCGATCGGCAACGGATCGCTCGCTCAGGTCGGAGATCACGCTCCAGGCCGCCGCATCATAGACGTCCATGTCAGGCTCGGTGCCGCTGTGGAGGCACTCGACGAGTCGGTGGATTTCCATGTAGTCCATCCCCCCATGGCCTTTCCCCTCGGCCTCGCTGATCAGCTTCTTCCAGAGCGGATGATCGTACTCGTCGTGGAATTCCTCGATCGGTCGCCAGTCGTGCCCATGGTGGTCGGATTCGAGGGCGATGCGGTCGGGGTACCCCTGGACGATCCCCAGCGTGCCCTGAACCATGTTGACCCGGCTGTAGGGGCGAGGAAGTTGAGTGTCATGGCCGAGCGTGATGGTGCGGCCGTGTTTGGTGCGAATGAGTGTCGTGTTGACATCGCCGAGCTTGTAGCGGCGACGTGCGTGAGCGTGCGCCTTCCCAAAGCGACTGGCGTAGTAGGTGTTGAGCCCGCGCGACACACTGCTCATGGAGACGAGATGGTCAAACTGGTCGCCCCTGTTGATATCCATGCACTGTGCGATCGGGCCGAGTCCGTGGGTGGGATACAGGTTGCCGTCTCGACGAATCATGTGCGCCAGTCGCCATCTCACCTCAGCGTCGGGGCCCAACATCTCGCGGTCCTCGCGGAGCTCGTGCAGGTAGCCGGCTTCGCCGTGCACGAGTTCCCCGAGGAGCCCCTGTCTGACCATGTTGAGTACCATCATCTCGGTCCGGCCGTAGCAGCAGTTTTCGAGCATGATGCAATGCCGGTGGTTCTTCTCGGCCGTTTCGACCATCTCCCAGCACTCGTCGATCGTCACAGCAGCCGGGACTTCGGTGACTGCATGATGGCCGTTCTTCATCGCGGCCAGGACGACTGGCACGTGCCAGCGCCACGGCGTGGCGGTGACGACCAGGTCGATGTCATCGCGGTCGCAGAGCTTTTCGAAGGCTCGTTCGCTGGGAAAATATGCGTCGGGCTTGGCCTGCCCGGCCTTTTTGACGAGTTGCTGTGCGATTGTGCAGCGATCCTCGAGGAGATCGCAAACCGCTTTGATCTCGACCCCCGGCTGCCCCAACAGGAGCCTCAGCAGGTGGGCACCTCGTCCGCCGATGCCGACAAAGCCGACGCGGATTGTCGAGATGGGCTTCAGACGTGGGTCTTCGGTACGCCGCCTGGTGCGACGCTCGTTGGCCTGGGACAATCCCGGCAAGACCGCCGAGGCGCTGACACCGGCGGTCAGCTTGATCGCATCTCTTCGATTGACGTCCTGGGCCATTTGCGAGAACTCCGTGGACAGCGTGATCAGGCGTCTTGTTAGTGTAACGCCGGATCGACGGCGTGCGCTGTCGTAGCTGAAGTGGTCACACTTCAGGAAGTCACCAGCGACTCCCCAATCTGTCACCAGATTGGCTACGTGAAGTCAGCAGTTTCGTCTGGTGTCGATTGAAATTGACCGCGAGACAATGCTTCGAGCAGAATGAAGGATGACGGTTTTGATGTGGGTGCGACGGAAATCGGGTCACCTCTGATGTCGAGGATCACAACGAACGCAGTGATGGCCATCTGGTTGTCTTGGCATGCCCATGCAGCGGCAGCCGAGAGCGAAACACTTGAGGTGCAGCCAGAGCGGGTGGTCATTTCCAGCGTGCTCGACCATGTGCAGTTGGTTGTCACCCTGCGGAACGGCTCGAGTCGGGGAGACGTCACGCGGTCGTGCAAGTTTTCGATCAGCGCTACAGAGCCAACCCGAGGTCTTGTCCAGGTGGACTCGCGAGGGAGCGTCCGCGCGCTGCGATCCGGGAACGGGGCGATCCTGGTGACGCACCGGGGCAAGAGAGTCCTGGTGCCATTCGAAGTCTCCGAGGGATTCCGGACCGGGAGTTCTCGCTTCCAGGACCACGTTCTCCCGGTTCTCAGCCGAGCTGGTTGTAACCAAGGAGCGTGCCATGCCTCACAGTTTGGCAAGGGCGGCTTCAAGCTCTCAGTGTTTGCTTTTGACCCTGTGGCCGATCACGCCGCGTTGACTCGGGAATGGAATGGGCGTCGCGTGTCTCCGCTGGCACCGACCGAGAGTCTCGTACTCAAGAAAGCAACCCTGGTCGTGGGGCACGGCGGGGGGCGTCGCCTGGGGAAGACGAGTTACGAGCACGAGGCGCTGACGACCTGGATCGCCGACGGAGCCCCAGGGCCGTTGAAGGGATCGGACGCTCCGGCGGAGCAGATTGAGGGGCTTCGAGTGACCCCTTCGGAGCGGATTTATCGCGATGGGCAGTCTCAACAACTCCGTGTTGTCGCTCGATATGCCGATGGCAGCGTACGTGACGTGACCCGCCGTGCAGCGTTTGACAGTCTCGAGTCCGGGATTGCCGACGTGGATCGTGATGGGTTGGTTCATGTCAGCGGCAGCGGCCAGGCGGCGATCATGATCCGCTATCGGGGCCAGACCGCGGTGTCTCACGTGCTCTCGCCGTTCGTCGCCCGACCTGGAGCGACAGGGGCGGTGGCTCGCTTTGCTCGTCGTAACCTGATCGACGATCACATCGCGGGGCGATGGAGCAAACTGGGTATGCGGCCCTCGGCGGGGTGCACGGACGAGGAGTTCATCCGTCGGGCGTTTCTGGATGCCCTGGGGACGCTGCCAAGTCGCGGTATCATCGAGCGATTCCTTGGGTCGGCTGAACCGAATAAGCGAGACCGGTTGGTGGACGAGATCCTGGGCCTGACCGGGGAACCTTCCCGAGATGTCTACGTCGGTGAGTGGAGCACCTACTGGACACTGAAGTTCTCCGATGTGCTCCGAAACAACCGAAAGACATCGGGCGACGCGGGGATGTGGGCCTACCACAACTGGATCCGGCAGTCCTTGAGGCAGAACAAGCCGTATGACCAGTTCGCTCGCGAGTTGATCACGGCACAGGGGTCGATCTTCGAACACGGCCCGGTGAATTTCATCGCGTCGTCGCGACGACCAACCGACGTGGCCACGATCACCGACCCGGCTGACCTGGCCGAAACGACAGCCCAGGTCTTCCTGGGCATTCGGTTGCAGTGTGCCCGGTGTCATCATCATCCGTTTGAGTCCTACAGCCAGTCGGATTTCTATGGCCTGGCTGCGTTCTTCACACGGCTCGACAGCAAGTCGAGTGGCACCTTTGGAGAATTGGGATTTGACGCGGTCGTGAGCCTGGCGCCGCAGAGTGACGTCCGGGTGCTGCGGCATCCTCGCACGAACAAGGTGATGCATCCCACACCGCTCGGCGGAAGACCCGCCAGGGTCAGTGGCACGCTCGATCTCCGCGAACCCCTCGCAGACTGGCTGACATCACCGAACAATTCGCTGTTTGCCCGCAATATCGTCAACCGGATCTGGGGCCATTTCCTGGGGACCGGGATCGTCGAGCCGGTCGACGACCTGCGATCCACGAATCCCCCGACGAATCCCGAGTTGCTCGATGCTCTTGCCAGGGACTTCGTCCATCACAAGTTTGACCTGAAGCACCTGATGCGACGGATCATGCGGTCGGCGACCTACCAATTGTCGTCGACACCGATGCCCGAGCATGTCGAAGACCGAAGGTTTTACACGCATTACAACGTGAAGCGACTGCCGGCCGAGGTGCTGCTGGATGCCATCGACCATGCTTGTGGCACTCACGAGAAATTCCCCGGCGTGCCGCCGGGCACGCGAGCCATCGCGCTGCCCGATCCGAACTTTGAATCGTATTTTCTGGACACGCTGGGGCGGCCACGTCGGTTGACCAATTGCGAGTGCGAGCGGACGGCCGAGCCCAACCTGGCGCAGGTGTTGCACCTCTGTAATGGTGTGAGTTTCGAAAAGAAACTGGCTGACAAGACCGGTCGGTTGGAGCAGCTTGTGAAAGACGATCTCCCACTGGACGCGTCGCTGGCCCGCCTGTATCTCGCGACGTTTTGCCGTCGCCCGACGGCACGCGAACTCGCCATCTGTCGCGAGGTACTGGGGAAGTCGAAGACCCGGCGACGCGGCTTGGAAAACGTGCTGTGGACGTTGTGCAACAGCCGGGAGTTTCTGTTCAACCATTGATCGTCCGAGAGGGATCGTGTTCCTCCGCGGAGAGACAACGCTATGTTCAACCTGAGACCACTGACTCACTCGGATTGCCAATCGTCCTCGCGACGCAGTTTTCTGCTGCAAGTGGGAGCGCTGGGCGGCGTGGGACTGACTCTGGACGAGTGGTCGCGTCGCCGTGCGGCGCTGGCCGGCGACAGAGTGGCCGGCAAGCCATCCAGCCCAGACATCAATTGCATCCTGGTCTGGACTCGCGGCGGAACGAGTCACCACGACTCGCTCGATCCGAAGCCTGAGGCCCGGGCCGAAGTGCGTGGCGAGTTCGGTACGACTGCGACGTCAATTCCTGGCGTTCGGTTTTCCGATCACGTGCCCGGATTTTCCCGGGTGGCGCGAGACATCGCGGTCGTCCGCAACCTGAACTCGATCAACGGAGCACACGGGTCAGCCGACGCGATCATGCTCTCGGGCTGGCAGCTCAACCCCGCCGTGACCTACCCGACCTACGGATCGGTCATTTCTCGCGAGCGAGGAGCTCGCCGGGACATGCCGGCCTTCGTGCAACTGGGCAACGAGGTGGATCGGAAGTTCATGGGAGGAACGGCCGGCTACCTGGGAATCACTCACAATCCTTTCGAGGTGTTTGAGGATCCCAACGCTGAGCGATTTACGGTTCGTGACCTGACGTTGCCCGGCGGCGTCAGCCCCAAGCGAGTCTCGTTGCGGCGTGAAGCGCTGGCCAAGCTGGACGGGCTTCAGCGAGGGCTGGCCAAGCGTCCCGCGGCGCTGGCAGCGATCGACAGCTATTACCGCGATGCGTTTCGGATGATCACATCAGCCAACACCCAAAAGGCTTTTCAGCTCGAGCGGGAATCCGCCAAGACCCGAGACGCCTACGGCCGAACGACGTTTGGGCAGAGTTGTCTGCTGGCTCGCCGCCTGGTCGAGGCGGGCAGCCGTTTTGTTACGGTTTCCAATGCCGACTGGGACACGCACGCCAAGAATTTCAGCCGGCTGAAGACGCTGCTGCCGCCGATCGACCAGGCGTTCCCGGCCCTGGTCAACGATCTCAAGGACCGTGGACTGCTCGAGTCGACCCTGGTGGTCTGGTTGACGGACTTCGGACGCACGCCCAAGGTCAACACAGCTGCAGGTCGAGATCACTGGGCGTCGGCCGGGCTGGCCGTGTTCGCCGGAGCTGGCACCCCCGCGGGGACTATCGTGGGGCAGACCGATGCGGAGGGCGGCAGGAGTGTCGGCGAGGAATACTATCCCAAGGACATCGCAGCGACGATTTACGCCAAGCTCGGAATCCCGCTCGACACGACGCATGTGATCGGTGACGGTCGTCCGATGCGTCTCTGCCACGGAATGCCGATTCGGGAGTTGTCGTGATGCGGCGTGTCGACTCAGTCCGCCTGGTGGTTTCTCGAACGTTGGTGGTCAGCTGTGTGCTCGCACTGCTGACCGGGTCGCCAGTGGCTCGGGCTGCTCAGAAGATCAGCTACCGTCAGATCACGCGGACGCACCCGATTGCCGTTCAGCGAGGTCAGGTGGCCAAGGTCCGAGTCTGGTCCAATTTCTCGCTCTCCGAGTCCCACCCGGCCTTTTTTGTCCCCGGCGGGATTCGGATGACCGAACTGGAGAAGTCACCGAGGAAGATCGATTTCTTTGAGCCGGCCGAGTTGGACCAGGGGGAGGCATTCGGTTACCGGGTGGAAGTGCCCGAATCCCAGTTGCCGGGCGTCTACGAATATCGGATCGCGACCGCCCAGGCGGTCAGCAGCGTGGGGCACCTGCTGGTGACCGACTATCCGGTGGTGGTCGAGAAACAACAGGACAACAACAAGCCGGCCACGGCACAGCCTGTGGCAGTCCCGTCGGCGGTATGCGGTGCGATCGAGTCCTTTGAGGACATTGACCTGTACCGGATTCATGGTCGGGCGGGGCAGAACCTGGTGTGTCAGATCTTCGCACAACGTGTGACGCGTGCGATCCACTGTATGGCGATCCAGTATCCGAAGATTCACTTGATGGACTCCTACCTGACGCTTCGCGACGAGAAGGGGCGGGTGGTGGCGGAGAATGACAATCATGTCGGCGGTGACGCGATGCTGTGCTGCCGACTGCCGGCTTCGGGCGACTATTTTCTCGAGGTGAGGGATTCGCGATTTGCCGGCGATCCCCGTTACGTTTATTGCGTTGAGGTCACCGAGAGAGCTGTGCCTCTGGCGACATTTCCCGTGGCGGTGCGAAGGGGCGAGACTCTCAGGGCTGAAGTCGTGACGTCTCGTGCGGATCACTCGACCGGTGGTGCGAAGGGTACGAAGACTGATCGGACGTTTGCGACATGGGACGCTGCCAGCAACATGGACGTTGGGTGGCGCCGAGTGAGGGTACCAGGCTCGGACGGACAGCCCGGCGGGGTGGTGGACCAACTCGTCAGCGATGCGTTTCAAATGGAGTCAGGCTCTCAACACAACACGTTGGATCGTGCGGAGGTGGTCAGATTGCCTGTCGGCATCAGTGGTCGATTCGAGCGGCCCGGACAGGTGCATTACTACGTGTTGGCCGCCCAGGCAGGGGACGTGATCCGCATCGATATGCAGTCTCGACGACGTGGCTGGGCTGTGGATGGACACCTGGCGGTAATGACGCGAGACGGGGCGATCCTGGCGAGCGCGGACGACGGTCCCTTCACCAAGGACCCGACATTGAGATTTCAGGCGGCCAGCGATGGCCGATTTGTGGTTGCGGTGAGAGATCTGAATCGGCGCGCGGGTGAACGATTCATCTACCACCTGTCACTTGAAAAGAGTGGTCCGGATTTTGAGATTCATGGCGAGTACTACTACGGAATGCTCTCGCCGGGGACTCATGCCGCCTGGTTTGTGAGGCTCAACAGGCTCAACGGATTCAGGGGGCCAGTTGAGGTGCTCGTGGACCGATTGCCCGATGGGGTCCGGTGTGAGCCGGTGACCATCCCGGCGGGGGCGAATCACTGTGCGCTGGTGTTTTCTGCCGACGTCGGAGCGAAACAGAACGCTTCGCTTGTGCGCGTCCGTGGTCGGGCACGCGTGAAGACGGGGGGTCAGGAGTTGATTCGTGAGGCCCATGTGTTGGGCGAACTGCGACGTGCGGGGGCGAGCCGGTTCGTTCGGATGCCTATTCAGTCGCAGCTGTTGGCCGTGACAAAACGTTTGGATCTGCATGCTGTGGTGGCAACACCAGCGGAACTCGAGATTCCTCGAGGTGGGGAGGCGACGCTCGAGGTGCGGATCAAGAGAAGTCCCGAGTACACCGAGCAGGTGCTCCTGGACATGGCGCTGATGTTCTTCAACAAGGCCGTCGGACAGCAGCTGCCGCCGGGGGTGTCGGTCAAAGGACAGGCTTCGCACAAGCTGACGGGAAAGACTCTCAAGGCGTCATTCACCCTGCAGGCGTCCCCGACGGCGACGGCCGTCACGAGTTGGCCGATCACCGTGATCGCCAGGGTGCCGATCACCTATACGATCATGACGCCCTACGCTTCCAACCCGGTCTTTCTGACGGTGAAGTGACTTCAGCGACGCAGCCAATCTGGTGACAGACAGATTGGAGGGTGGCCGGTAAGTCTCCTGAAGTGCGACCACTTCGGATACGTTTTTGTCGCTGTCGTCAGTGACGCCAGCGAGTGCCGAGCGATCACTCGACGATGCGGAGATTCAGGAAGTGGCTGCCGTGGTAGAGCGCTTCGTCCTCAAGCACTCCAACCGCATAGACTCGCAGGAAGGCCCGCTGTCCGAGCGGTGCGTCGTCGCTGGCTACGACCTGGATGGCACCCGACTCGGTCTGACCGACAAAAGTCACACCGCGGCCACGGAGCCCCCCGACCTTGGTGACGGTGCCGGGAGCCGCCAGTTCGGAATGGACCTTGTTGATAAAGCCGTTGAGCCGCCGGACCCGGTACTTCACCTGGACGATCTCGCCGCGGCGAATTGTTCGGGGATTGTACGGATCGAGCGTGACGTGAAACATCGGTTCATGCACCTCGAACACCACCGGATTGCTGATCACACTGGCGGTCTCGGTTTTTTTGCCATCGGCAGTTGGGACGGTGGTTGTGGCCTGTACACCCAGCGTATAGCGGCCGGGGCTGAGACCTGGTGGCAGGTAGAAACTGATGTACCCCTTGTCGTTTGAGGCAGGAATCGTCGCCGTCTGGTTGCTGATCCCCGGCGGCAGACCGACACCGATCAACTGGACCTCCGCCCGATGGTCGGGGGCCTTGCGTTCCACCTCGATGGCCACATCGAGAACACCGCCTGGAGCGTGTCTCACCTTGAGCTCACCATACAGGTGGTGCTTGCGGGTCTCGTGACCGTCGGCGGTGATGCGGAGTGGGCTGCTGCCCGAGATTCCCAGCCTCAATTCATGAGCAAGCCGGCTCCAACCGGTCGGGCGGCCGCCTCGGACCACGATTCCGCTTTTAACAGGCCGGTGCTTCTCATCGGGGCTCTCATCGAGTTGCGACCACAGTGACACATTGCCGCGAAGCGAAGCGGCACCAGGGTTGGCGCTGATCACGAGCTGCCCGCGCGAGACTCCAGGGCCCAGCGAGATCGGGGGGATCGTGATTCCTGCCGGAAGGTCTTCGGCAAACAACGTGATCGATCCCGACGCACCCCGACGGCGAAATGCGACGACGTCGAGAGTCAGGCGTCCGCCAGGGGCAATGTTGAGACTTGATGGAGACGTGTTGGGATGCACAACCGCGAGATCTGCCACGGGGACCTCTCGCCGCAGCGACAACCGGTAGACCCGTCGCGGGTCGGGGTGAATCCCCCCACTGCGGTGGTAAACCACCACGGTGTACGTGCCGTCAGCGGGAGCACGGAATCGGCCCGAAGGATCGGCATGTCGGCTCGGCAGCGACAGACCACCGATGTTGGTCGGGTCTCTTCGACATCGCAGCAGTTCTTTGCGGCCGGTTTTGTCCAGCACCGAGGCGGCCAGGTGAACCGGAGAACCGATCCGCTCGCCAAAAACCTCGACGTATACCACCTCACCTTTCCGGACACGAAACGAATACCAGTCCTGCTCGTCCGCTTCGACCAGTCTGCCAGCGGCCTCGGCCGGGATCTCCAGACCGATGGCTTCCGGGGCTGTGTGGTTGGTGGGACCATCGAGCGTAACCGGGATGTCGGTGAGACTCACGAGCACCGGTGCGTGAGCGCCAGCCAAGTGATAGGCCATCGCGTCCACGGGGGCCTGCGCGGGGGCCAGGGGGATTGGCAACGGCCACTGTGGTTGGGCCTCGGTGGGGGCGACTTTTACGTCAACGTGGTCGAGTGCCGGGTGCGGCGACTTTGTCTTGTTGGCCAGGTTCCATCCGAAGAGACGCAACGCGGCAGTCTGGCCACGTTGGATGACCGGAGGGAAGGCGATCGCGACTCGTGGCCCCGTGTCAATGTCGAGCCGGTAGGTGTGGTTGGAGCCTCCGGTGTAGGTCAGGTCATGGAGCCTGACGATGTAGTCGCCGTCGGTCGGGACCCGGAAGTCGATCAGAGGGTCGATGCCAAAATAGCCCCGACTGACCTTCAGCAGCTGCCCGGAGCCATCAAAGAGTTGCATGATGGGGTGCAGGCTGGAACCGAGCCGTTCGGCGAAACACTCGAGGACGATTCGCTGACCCCGGCTGGCACGGAATCGATAACAGTCCTGGTCCCCCGCCTCGAGGATACGTCCATTGCAGATGCTGTTGAGGTGGGCAGGTTGGGATTCGGTGAGCTTGCTGTTCGGTTCTTTTTCCTGGAATTCTCGCCGTGAGCTGACCTGGAAGGTCCAGGGGCTGCTGGTGGTGTGGTTGTTCTCGAGTCTCAGGTCGTAGATCCCCGGCGGAGTTTTAGCGGGAATCGTGATCCGGAATTGTGGATTCTTGTCGCTCCCCAGGAACTCGGTGCGCAGTCCGGGTGCCGTGGTTGTCAGTTGATTCAGGGAACCCAGGTGGGAGCCTGTGACGGTGATATCGACCGATGTGCCTGCCTGACCTCCTGCGGGCCAGGCACTGGTGATTACGGGGTTGGGAGCGGCTCCCCAAGTTGCGACCGGGGCGAGGAGCAGGAGGAGGCTGGCCAGGGCGTTGCGGCCGGTGTAATGCTTCATGTCTGCGTCATGCGAGGGAGCTGGGCGTCTACAGGTCACGTGCCAGTTTAGCGTGTGCGAGACTCACGGCTCAATTGCGAGTCGAACTGGCGACCAAGAGGCGTTGCCGAGGACGGCATTGTGCCGATAGCATGCAATGGAGCCAAAGAGAGGTCCAGGTGACATGATGTCCCTCGGCCAGTTGTCTAAGATCGTCTCGTCCTTCAATCGTGTGCGTCCTCATCATGTTGAGAATCCTCGGTCGAACTCGCACGGCGTGTGACGGAGTCAGCCGACGTGAGCTGCTGCGTGTTGGCGGGGCGGGCTTGCTGGGTGTCGGGGCATCGTCGGTTGCCAGGGCCGAGACGGCCGGACTGGCCAACCATCCATCCCGAGCCCGCTCGGTGATGTTCCTGTACCTGTTTGGCGGTCCGAGTCAGCTGGAGACCTTCGACATGAAGCCCGAGGCGCCGAGCACGGTGCAGGGGCCATTTCAGTCGATCACCGCGCGGACGCCCGGCCTGCGGATCTGCGAGCACCTGCCTCAACTGGCGGCATGTTCAGATCGATACGCGGTGATCCGGACTCTCAATCACACGCAAAACGACCACAATGCGGCTCACATCATTCAGACCGGGCGGCACATGCCTCCGGCCGAACGTGGCCCCGCCAGGGTGAATGCGGCCCCCAACGACTGGCCTTCGATGGGGTCAGTCGTACGCTATCTCGACAGGCAGCGGCTGGGGCCGGGTGACGTGCCGAGTTACATCTACCTTCCGAATCGGCATGGCGAGATCCAGCTGGATGGGCGCTACAACCGGCTCGGGCAGTATGCAGGGTGGCTCGGGCCGGAATACAACGCGCTGGCGACACGGATTCGCAAGAAGGGGAGCGGCGACAACCCTTATTACCGTGACTGTGCCGACAGCGAGTTGGGATTCCAATTCCCTGGCCTGTCACTGGCTGACGGCGTGTCGCTCGATCGACTCGATCGTCGCAGGAGCCTGCTCGACCAATTCGAGTCCCAACGACGTCTGCTGGACGGTGGCGGCGGCGGTGGGTATCAGCGGCAGCGCGATCGGGCATTTGGCATGATGCGTTCAACGCAGCTGCGGGACGCTCTCGACGTGCGGCGCGAATCCGCCAGGCTGCGAGATCGCTACGGCCGCCACCTGTTCGGTCAGTCGCTCATGGTTGGTCGCCGGATGGTGGAGGCAGGGGCCCGATTTGTGACGGTGATCTGGGACATGACCAGTGGGGCAGCCTCAGGCTGGGATTCCCATAAAGGGATGACCGCAAGTCTGCGTGACCACCTGTTGCCCGGCCTGGATCAGTCGGTGTCAGCCCTGCTCGAGGATCTCACCGACCGCGGGATGCTCGACGAGACCCTGGTTGTGTGTGTCGGCGAGATGGGGCGGACACCCAAGTTTGAAAACCGCGGCTACGCGGATGGACGAGACCACTGGGGCTACTGCTTCCCGGCGCTGTTGGCGGGGGCTGGGGTCCGTGGAGGGCTGTTGCACGGTCGTTCCGACAACATCGCAGGCCATCCGCAGGACCATCCGGTCAGCCCAGCGGATCTGTCGGCGACCATCTTTGATGCTCTCGGCATCGACCCGCACGGAACGATCGACGACAAGGAGGGTCGTCCTGTGCCGCTGGTTGACGGTGGCGAGGTGGTTGAGGCTCTTTACGCCTAGGCGGCCTCGCTAGGCCCAGGCGGAATGCAGGTGGTCGAGACTTTGTCTGATGGCTTCGATTCGTAGTGCGTGAGTCGCCTCGTACTCACGGTCTTCGACCTCGACGCAGATCGAGCCCTCGTAGCCGATGGCAGCGACGGCCTGGAAGAACCCTGACCAGTCGATTGCACCACGGCCGGGCAGCACCGGCGTATGAAACGAAAGGGGCGTGGCCAGGATGCCGACGTCATCGAGTCGATCGGCATCAATCCTGGCGTCCTTGGCGTGCAGGTGAACAATCCGGTCGGCGAATTCCGCGATGGGACTCACGTGGTCCATGTGCTGCCACACGAGGTGGGAGGGGTCGTAGTTGAGACCGAGAGCCGGTGACGGGAGGTCGTTGAACAGGCGTCGCCAGATGGCTGGACTGGTGGCGAGATTGTGACCGCCCGGCCACTCGTCCTCGGTGAACAGCATGGGACAGTTTTCGATTCCGATTCGGATTCCGCACTCCTCGGCGTGGTCAACCAGCGGCCCCCAGGTATCGAGACAACGGTCCCAGTTGTCGTCAATCGACAACGAGGGGTTGCGACCGATGAACGTGTTGAAGACGGGAATGGTGAGGGACGCGCATGCGTCGATCACCCGGTGAATGTGCTCGGTGGCTGTCCTTGCGGCGTCGGTGTCCGGTGAGAGTGGATTCGGATAGTAGCCAAGCGCACTCACGGCAACCGGGGAGTCCGCGAGCATGCGGCCGGCCTCGGCGAGCCCGTTGCCGTCTGTGACGTCGATGTGTGTCACACCGGCGTAACGACGGTCCGCCTTCCCGACGGGCCAGCACATCAGTTCGACACAGTCGCATTCCAGCTGTTGTGCCTCAGCCAACACTTCGGGCAGGGACGACTCGGCGAGAATCGCGCTGACAAACCCCATCGGTGGACATGGCGTCATCTGTAGTGGCTCGCGTTTGATTAAGCGGAGAGGGTGATGTCAGATACTCAGACCCAGGGTGAAGGGACATTCTGGTGACAGGCAACCGGGAGTGACAACGATGAACCAGCAGCCAGGTGGTGTTTCGAGGCGACAGTGGATCAAGACAGCCGGTGTGGCCAGTCTCGTGGTGGCGGCAGCCGGAGATGACTCCGGGGCCGAAGCCGTCGGCAAGTCCCAGGTGGTCTCGATTGGTGGCCGACGCGAGTTGTTTGTGGACACGGCCCTGGTAGCCCGTGTCGGAGGTGGAGCACGGTTGCAGCTCAATCAGCCGACGCCCCAGGAGATCTCGCTGGTGACTGATCGTCCCTGGGAGGGCGCCACGTGCGCCTACATGAAGGTGTTTCGCGACGGCGACCTGTACCGGATGTACTACCGCGGCAGCGACGTGGTTTACACGAAGAAGGGATTCCATTCCCCTCATCCGGAGGTGTGCTGCTATGCCGAGAGCACCGATGGGATCCATTGGAAGCGTCCCGACCTGGGGCTGTTCGAGTATCAGGGGGCCAAGAAAAACAACATCATCTGGATGGGTGCCGGGGCACACAACTTTGCCCCGTTCCTGGACGAGAATCCCGACTGCCCGGCGGATCAGCGTTTCAAGGCCCTGGCCGGGAGCTTTCGGGTGGGGTTGTGGGCGTACGTGTCAGCCGATGGCAAGCGATTCCAGAAGATGCGTGACAAACCGGTGATCGAAAAGGGGGCGTTCGACTCACTCAACCTGGCATTCTGGGACCACGAGTCGGGTCTGTACCGGGAGTTTCACCGCGACTTTCGCAAGGGCAGGGATATTCGGACTTCCGAGTCGGATGACTTCTTGAACTGGAGCGAGAGCCGCTTCCTGGACTACGCGGCACACGCACACGGTCACAGGCCGAAGTGGGTTCAGCCGATCAAGGATGCGGATCCCGCCAACCAGTTGCCCGGTCGTGTGAGCCAGCTCTACACCAACCAGGTGATTCCCTACTACAGGGCCCCTCACATCTACCTGGGGTTTCCGACACGCTACATCGACCGGGGCTGGACTTACTCGGCCGAGCACCTGCCGAGGCTCGAGTACCGCCGCCTGCGCGGCGCGAAGTCACGGCGAGAAGGGACGGCCGTGACAGATGGGATGTTCATGGCCAGCCGGGATGCCTCGAACTTCCACGTGTGGCCCGAGTCGTTCATTCGGCCGGGGTTGCGTGCCGAGCAAAGCTGGTTCTACGGGGACACGTACCAGAATCACGGGTTGGTTGAAACCGGGTCGATCTTCGAGGACGGCGGGCATGACCTGTCCATTTACGTCTCGGAGAACTCTCACCAGGACCATCCCGGGGCATTTCGCCGCTACACGATTCGCATCGATGGATTCGTGTCGTTGACGGCTCCGCTTGAGGGCGGCGAACTGGTGACTCGACCGGTCAAGTTCGAGGGCAAGCGGTTGTCGCTGAACCTGTCGACGTCGGCCGCTGGCAGTGTGCGAGTCGAGATCCAGGGGGCTGACGGCAAGCCGATTCCGGGGTACTCATTGGCAGACAGCCATCCGCTCTACGGCGACACACTCGATCTCGCGGCGGCCTGGAAGGAGAAGGGGCCGGATGTGAGCGGGCTGTCAGGCCAGACGGTTCGGCTGCGATTCCAGGTCCAGGACGCTGACCTGTATTCCTATCAATTCGTTTAGGCCCACGCGTCGCGTCGATCGGATTGTCAGTCTCGCGTGAATCGCTTGATCACGTTGGCGGTGATCCGTGACACGGCGTCGTCGACAAGGATCGAGGCCGGCCAAGTGATCGAGCCGACCGAGAAGACCTCGCCACCTGATTCGGTTTTGAAATGAACGATCTCGGCACCTCCCTCGTCGGGATTCAATCCCTTGGCGATCGTGTGGACGTTGGCGGGGGACTGGGCAGAGACCTTGTCGGTTTCATGTCCCGAGGCGCCTCCCGGGACTCGCTTGTGCAGGCTGTCGGCCCCAAATGTGTCACCGACATCGAGCCCGGTTCCCTCGAGTGTCCAGTGGCCGGCATCGATGACGCGATACGGGGCGGCGGTCATGATGCCGGCGAATGAGAAGACGACGCCCAGCAGGTTGGCTTCCGATTCGACTCTCTTGTCGAAACGGCTCTCGTACTCTGTACCGTCGTCCTTCAGCTGCGGTTCGGAGTGGCTCCAGTCGGTGTTGTGGTGCACGACGCGGTGGTCGTCGAGGAATTCGATCTCACAGTTGAGCCCGTTGCCGCCCAGGTACATCAGTCGGCCACCACGCTCGAACACCCACTCCTTGACGCGGAAGTACATGTCACGCGACCAGTACTCGGGGTGAGTACTGATGATCAGCACCTTGTAGTCGTCGAGTGGGACCTGGTCGAAGTGCAACTGGGTCTCGCTGTAGTAGTCGTAGTCGAAGCCCTGCTGTTCCATCCATCCGAGCAGGCGCCATTCGGCGGCTGCCAGGTGACAGCCCTGTCGGCCAGCGATCGGATCGGTCAAACCCTCGTCCAGGTCGATGTGGTTGTACGGGTTGGGACGATCCAGCGAGAGTGGGGCGTAAGAGTCCTGGTCGTAACTGCGGTGTTCCAACGCGGTGTATCGTTTCAGTTCCTGTCGGGAATTGACGGTCGGCGTCGGAGGGAAGCAGTCGGCGTGAATGTAATTGCTGCGGCCGCCGAAACTGTTGTAGGCGTTCCAGTTGAGGTCCGATGCCAGCACGCACACGTCCGTTGTCGGGGCGGCGGGGGCCACGACCCAGGGGAAAGTGAAAAAGCTGCCCGACTTGCCAAGCGCGTGCAGGAAGTAAAGTCCGCTCCGTTCGGGGGCCTCGACGAACTGCGTGAGGGCCTTGCTGTTGTAGCCCTGTGTGTTCCACGCGACGCCCACTTGCGTGTAGTCCCCGTCGGGTGTGATTTGCATCGTGGCTCGCGGGCCGTGCTCGTCGTAGGTGCCAATCCGGCGGATGTACTCCTTGCTGGCCCCATATCGCCACAACTGCAATTCGTACTCTTCGACCGCGTGCACTCGAAACTCACTGATGTCACCACTCTTGACGCATCCCGGTGACATGTAGCCGAGCAGTGAGTCGGTGAGCAGGCGGAAGTGGTGCGGTTGATCTCTCGAAACGGTCATGCTGACGATCTTGGATCCGTACCCGTCCTTGCCGATGACCACGTCGTAGTCGCTCTCAGCGAGATCGGCGAAGACAGAACCCGAGATGGTCGAGGTGGCGGTGGTCACCTGTCCGTCCGCGGCACGGAATTCCAGGAGTGCTCCGGGGAGCGCGACATAGCGTTCGTTGCTGACGTATCCAATGAGCATCGTGGTGCTTCCTGACCGGGAGGGCGGATGACGAGCGACCATGATGCAACGCGAAAGTGGCGAGGTCCAGTTCGCTGCACCCTGGCGGGGACGGTCACGGGCCAGATGGTGACCGGGGGCGAGGTGTGAGACCCTGTGGATTATCCGGATTTTTCGGCCTGCGAGAGGCTGGTTGACCGATAAAAGAGATATGAAGTGGTGTGCGCACCTGCTCGTCGTGCTGGTCCTGGTGTCTTCGGTCTCGGCCGATGATCCGGCGGCGTGGCGTGCGCAGGTCGAGCACGGCATGCATGTCATGGCCGATGACACGCCGGTGGATGATTCGCAGACTCTCGAGATGCCCAGGACGCTTGAGGCACTTCAGCAACTGGCCGCGACCCGCCATCCGGCCATCCGCGTGGCCGCTGCGGGAGCCGACGCGGCTCGGGGGACGAGCCGCCAGGCCCGACTCTGGCCGAACCCGATCCTGGCCTATAACGGTGACGAGATCGGAAACCGCGGGACGCCTGGCATGCAGGGGGGATTCCTGAGGCAGCGAGTGGTCACGGCGGGCAAGCTGGGGTTGTCGGGAGACGTGGCAGACCGGCGTGTGCTGGCGGCCGAACATCTTGTCGTGTCGGCACGGCAGCGAGTCCTCAACGATGTCAAGGTGAGGTTTTATGACACGCTGGTTGCTCAGCAGCGAGTCGCGCTGACGTCTCAACTGGTTCGACTTGGAGACGAACTGGCGACGGCGACAGCCAAGCTGGTTGCAGGCAACCAGGCCTCGACCAACTCTCTGCTGCAGACCGAAATCGCAGCCGAACAGGCCCGAGCGATCAAGGAAAATGCCGACAACCAGTTGGTCGAAGCGTGGCGGCTGTTGCGGATGTCGGTGGGGCTGCCGGGCGCAATGGAAGCCGGCCTCGGCGGATTGCAGAAGCTCGAGGGACGAGTCACCGCCGATCTGCCGGATATGAGTTGGCAGGAGTGCCGCGACAGGATTCTGGCATCGCATCCTGAATTGCTGGCGGCTCGTGAACGCGTCGCGGCCGCGTCGATTAGCGTGACTCGCCAGCAGCGACAGGTGATTCCCGACCTCGACGTGCGTGTTGGACGCGCACGGATGTACGTGACCGACAGTGATGTTACTAGCGTCATGGTTGGAGTGTCGCTGCCGATTTTTGACCGCAACCAGGGAGGCATTGCCCGATCTGAGGCCGAGTTGCTGGCCGCCAGGTTTGATGTCGATCGCCTGGAACTGCAGTTGCGTCAGCGAGCGGCCACCGCGTATCGCGAATACGCGAATACCCGGCAGCAGGCGAGACGTTATTCGGAGACGATCCTGCCTCGCGCCAGAAAATCGATCGGCTTGGTGCGCAAGGGGTATGGCAAGGGGCAGATTGGAGTGGTTGAATTGTTGGTCGCACAGCAGAAATACGTCGAGGTCAACCTGGCGTACCTGGCGACGATCCGTCAGCTTCGCGAGTCGGTGACCGTGATCGAATCGCAACTGCTGTCGGGTGGGCTTCATGGACACCGTCGCGCTGCCGCACGTTGATGGTCCAGGAATCCCATTGTCCCCAATTGTGGTCGGTTGTATGATCACGCCGTGGAAAGGCAAGTCTTCGGACTCGTGACGAGATCTCGATGAACGCTCGGCACCTACACCGTCAGTTGCGAGAGCAGAGGGCGCCGATGCTGCGGATCGGCCTGGTGGTGGTGATGTTGACCTGCCCGCTGGTGTGTCGGGCCAGTACGTGCTGCGGTCCCACGGGGATCTCGCCGCTACAAGCTGTGGAGACGGATGGAAACGCCTGCCCGCATTGTGCCGAGGAGACCCGCCAGCGGATACCTCCGATGTCTCCTCGTCCGCAAGGGCGACAGGGCCAGTGCCTGTGCGGTGGGGTAACGGTGCCGGCTGTGGCTGGCGATACCGAGCGGGCGCAGGGAATGGAGGCCGGTGCCGGGGAAGCGAGACCGGCGCCGTGGCAGGTCGGTGCTTCGGCGGCGGGACGACATGCCGGCTGGGCCGACGAACACAGGCGATGGGGGCGACGACTCTGCCAGACCGTCTGCTCGTGGCGGTGCTAGAGGCGATCCCACTCGACTGAAGCGTTCTTCAGGCCGGGTGCTGTTGATCTGACCCCATCACGCCACCGGGGGTGGCCTCGAACGGTTGCCCCGCTCACCGGACGATAAGATCGTGCATTCGATCAGGTTGCTCCCCTGGGAGTACTCCGTGCGGAACCTGTTCCGCCGACCGCTTCGTACTGCGCTGACGATGTTCGGGTTGAGCACCGTGCTGGTGCTCGTCTTGGTCGTGATTGGCTTCATCCGCGGCCTGGAAGCGTCGCTGGAAAACAGTGGCGAACCGGACACGGCTCTCGTCTATGCCCTCGGTATGGGGGAAAACCTCGAGTATTCGTCGATCCCGGCGCGGACAGCTGACCTGGTCGGGGCGAGCGTGCCGGGTATCGCTGAACGGTATGGACGGAAATACGTATCACCGGAGTTGTATCTCGGTACGGAAATTGTCGTGGGCGATCGTGCGGTTCCCTCGTTGGGCTTGGTTCGAGGTGTGACGACGTCGGTGGTCGATGTGCGGCGTGGTGTCCAGCTGGAGTCCGGGCACTGGCCAGGTCCAGGCGAAGTAATCGTGGGGTTGATGGCGGCGACGAAACTGGGTGTGAAGGCGGACGAGCTGGTCGAAGGGACCCGGGTCGAATTCGAGGGGCGATCCTGGTGAGTGGCGGGTCTTTTTTCGGCTGGTGGGGCGGCATTTGAGTCAGAGACATGGTGTCGGCTGGACGAACTGTGGCAGGCGATGAAGCGCCAGGATCTAAGCCTCGTGGCACTGACTTTTGCGCCGGATGGAGAATTCGCTGACCTTGCCGAATTTGCACTGACTCGAACGGATCTCGAGCTGGCAGTCATTCGCGAGGTGGAATACTACGACCTGCTTCAGCGTGACTACGGCCCGATCAGATGGCTGGCCTGGCTGGTCGTGACCCTGGTGGCCGCCTCGGGCGTATTCGCCGGTCTGAACGCGATGTACGCCTCAGCCATGGGCCGAGTGGGAGAATGGGCCACGTTACAGACTCTGGGGTTTGGACGGACGGCGTTACTGATCGGGCTGGTCCAGGAGGGCGTGTTGCTGGCCGCGACAGCGTCACTGCTGGCGGTGGGAGTGGCGGTGGCGAGCCTGAGGTCGACCTCCGTGCAATTCACTATGGGGGCGTTTGATCTGGCGATCGACGGTCCCAGCGTCTTGTTGACGTGTGTGATCGGCTTGGGCCTGGGGGTGCTGGGGGCCATCCCCCCAGCTTTGCGAGCGTTGAAAATGCCGATCGTGGAGGGATTGAAGACCGTCTAGGTGACCAGTTGCGGGACAGAGAGTTTTTCGGGCGAAGCGGAACAGACACAACCGATTCTAAGGACAGGGATTTCCAGGAGGTGAGATGATGACTCGGACACTGATACGAGAGATTCCAGGCCTTGTTGTTGCATGGGCCGTGCTGCTGGTGGGTGTCGTCGGTTGTTCCGGGGATGATGAACCGGAGGTGACCATCGATGCGACTCCCTACGTGCTGAGCCAGGCCCCTGGCTCGGTCGAAGAGCTGAAGGCGGTGTACGAGGGGATTGAGGATGATCAGGCCGTCGACGTGGTGGTCGTCGGCAAAATCGGCGGGAGGCTCAATCCGTGGGTGGAAGGTCGTGCCAGTTTCAACATCGTGGACCGCAGCGTGAAGTCTTGCTCGGACATTCCAGGCGACAAATGCCCAACACCCTGGGACTACTGCTGCACGACGGACGGCCTGCCCGGTGCGACAGCATTGGTCAAGGTGGTCGATGGCAACGGTAAAGCGTTGGCCGAGGACACCAGGCGACTCTTTCAGATGAAGGAACTCCAGGAAGTGATCATCAAGGGCAAGGCCACGAAGGACGAGAATGGCAACCTGCTCATTGTGGCCAGCGGCCTGTACGTCAAACGCTAGAGGAATCTGATCCAGAAGATGTCCGACATCGATCTGACACAACTGGCGATTGATCGCGGGGCGCCGGACTCGTCTTCCGGACCCGGACCGATGCGCCGTCGCTGGATGAGCCGGTACTTGCTCCCGGGGTTGATTGTGCTGGGGTTCGTCGGCCTCGCCGGATGGATGGCCTGGGACCTGGTCTTCCCGCCACGCGAGGTGACCGTAGTGCCGGTGATGGTCAATCGTGCTGTGGCCACCACGCGTGGCCAGCCGGTGTTCCAGGCCAGTGGTTGGATTGAGCCTCGGCCCACCCCGATCCGAGTGGCGGCCCTGACGCCCGGGGTGATCCGAAGGCTGTTGGTCGTGGAGAACCAGGAGGTGCAGGCCGGCGAAACCGTGGCCGAACTGGTGGACGAGGATGCCAGGCTCGCTCTCAAGGGGGCCGAAGCGTCCTTGAGCCAGAGAAAGGCAGAGGAGGAGGTGGCCAGGGCGGCTCTGGCAGCTGCCGAGGTGAAACTGGCCAAGCCGGTGCACTTGGAAGCTCCCTTGCGGGCGGCTGAGGCTCAGCTGGCGAAAGTGTCCACTCAACTGGAGGCGTTGCCATTTCAGCTGCGCCAGGCCGATGCGGATGTTGCCGTGGCCAAAGCCGACCACTCCGGTAAGGTCGCCTCACGCGGCGTCGTGGCCGAAATCGAGATCGAACGGGCTCTTGCCGTGTACCGTTCGGCTGTCGCGAGCCAGGAACAAGTGGCGAAGCAGGTCGAGACGCTCCGAGTGGAGCATGAGGCCCTGACGCGGCAGGTGGCCGCGCTGCGGGTGAGACTGGAATTGCTGGTAGACGAGACAGAGGCGAGAGACCAGGCTGATGGACGACTCCGGGTGGCGACGGCTCGGGTGGCGGCCGCCGGTGTGGCGGTATCGGAAGCACGCCTGAAGCTCTCGCGGATGAACGTTGCTGCGATGACTGATGGTCGGGTGTACCAGCTGGTCGGGGCACCCGGCGCCCGGATTGGCGACGGCATGACCCAGATGCAGGGCCACGATGGCAGCACCGTGGTGACGCTCTATCGCCCGGAAATGCTCCAGGCTCGCGTGGATGTGCGTTTCAGCGATCTTCCCCAGGTTGCGGTTGGTCAACCGGTGAGCATCAACAACCCGGCCCTGGCAACATCGTTGACCGGTGAGGTGCACATCATCAGTGCGGAGGCAGACATTCAGAAGAACACGTTGGAGATCAAGGTGTCGATTGACGAGCCCTCAGCGGTGATCAAGCCCGACATGCTTGTTGACATCACGTTCCTGGCAAGCGGTGAGGCGCCACCGTCCGCGCAGGCCCAGGACAGGTACTTTGTGCCTCGGGCGCTGGTGCAGACCGGTGACGGCGGCACGCACGTCTGGCTGGCAGACCGGCGTCTCGGTCGTGCCCGTCGAGTGTCCGTGACGCTGGGGGTCGGTGCCCCGGGTGGCCTGGTCGAGATCGAGGGGGGAATCACCATTGGCAGCCGGATCATCGCCGGTGGCCGTGAGGGGCTGCGAGACGGGGATCGGATTCGGGTGACTGGGGAAGAACCCGAGGCCGCGTACAGCGAATCGCCATCTGGCGGGGCTTCCGGCGGTGCGATGGCGCCAGCGGGTGGCGAATCGATGAAGGGGCATTGATGGCGTTGATCGAGTTCAGAGACGTCGTGAAGAGATTTCACAAGGGGGAGGAGACGATCACTCCACTGGACGGCGTTTCGCTGGACATCCAGGAAGGGGAGTTCGTCTCGCTGATGGGAGCCAGTGGCAGTGGCAAGTCGACGCTGCTCAACCAGCTCGCGGGCATCGACTCACCGGACGAGGGGACGATTCGGGTTGGTGGCGTGGACATCACGGAGTTGTCACGCAGCGGCCTGGCCCGCTGGCGTGCCGAACACGTGGGATACGTCTTCCAGGACCACAATCTCGTGCCGGTGCTGACCGCGTGGGAAAACGTCGAGTTGCCGCTGCTGCTCCTGAAGATGTCTCGGGCGGAGAGACGGAGTCGCGTTCAGGTTGCTCTGCAGGCGGTGGATCTCGTGGACCGAGCCGACCATTACCCGCGCCAGCTCTCGGGTGGCCAGGAACAGCGGGTGGGAATTGCGAGGGCGATCGTGGCTCACCCGACGCTGGTTGTGGCTGATGAACCGACCGGAGACCTGGACGGGACGACGTCTGCTCAAATCCTCGATCTGCTGGTTCGGCTCAACAGCGAACTCAATATCACGCTCCTGATGGTGACTCACGACCAGGAAGCTTCGGAAGTGGCCGGTCGTCAGATCCGGTTGGTCGACGGACAGCTTGTCGAGCGTGACGCCGTCCTGTCGTCGGCGGGCAGCGGAGAGGTTGACGCGTGACCCGGTTTGCGCCCTACGTGCTGAAGACGCTGTGGCGGCACCGCTCGCGGACGATGCTCACCGTCGCGGGTGCCGCGGTCGCGCTGTACGTGTTCTGTTTCGTCGGCGCAGTTCAGGAGGGGATGGAGGATTTGCGACGGCGGCAGGCAGGGAGCCGCGCACTGGTGGTGTTCCAGGCAAACAAGTTTTGTCCGGCCACCAGCCAGATTCCGGAAGACTACGTCGGGAAGATCTCGGAATTGCCGGGCGTGAAGCGAGTGGTGCCGATCCAGGTCTTCACCAACAACTGCCGTGCCAGTCTCGACGTGGTGGTGTTTTATGGGCTGCCGCCGGGTGAGGTCAGGCAGGTCCGAGACTTTCAACTGGTGAGCGGTTCGTGGAGCGAATTCGAAAACCCCGCCAACCAGAATGCGGCGATCATCGGTCGTGCCGTCGCGGAGCGGCGTGGCACACCGTCGTCTCTGTCGATCGGCGGAGTGACGGTCCGGGTCGCCGGAGTGTTCGCGTCGGATGACCCGGCGGAAGAGAACTACATCTACACGCACCTGGGGTTCCTGCAGCGTCGTCATGGCCGCGATCTCCAGGGGCAGGTGACACAGATCGAAGTGCATCTCGATGAGTCGGCCGACGCCGTCGGGACATCAGCGGCGATCGACACGATGTTTCGTTCGGGGCAGGTCGAGACCGATACGCGGGCCAAGGGCGCGTTTCAGCTGAAAAGCCTGGGGGATCTGACGCAGCTGATTGCGATGTCGCGGTACCTGGGCCTGGCCTGCGTGGGAATGGTTCTGGCATTGGTGGCGACAACGACCCTGATGAGCGTGCAGGATCGAGTGAAGGAACACGCGGTGTTGCAGACGATCGGGTTGACCGGGGCCGCGGTATTCGGACTCGTCGTGATCGAGAGCGTCGTGCTGAGCCTGGCGGGAGGGATGCTGGGTGTGGCACTGGCGGTGGTGACGCTGGAGGTGGTGCCGATGTCGGTAGGTGCCGAAGCCGTGACGATTGCATTCCAGGCCACGTGGAGGCTGGTGGCGCTCGGTGTGGTGATTTCGGCGGCCGTCGGTGTGTTGGCCGGCCTGGCTCCGGCCTGGCACGCATCCCGGGCGGATCTGGTCGCTGCCCTGCGCGGCAGCTGATCGATTGACCCGCTGCAGGCCCACGTCCAGAATGTGCCGCTTCTGAAGTGCTTGGGCGAGCTGATGTTGTACCTGGTGGCGTGGCTGACCGATTCCGCACTGATCCTGTTTGTCTTCAGTGTGACGCGGCTTCTCGCCGATCAGTCGGCGAGTCCCTGGACACTCGGTACGCTCGGCGCCGTCTTTTTTCTCTCCAGCGCTCTGAGCAATGTGCTGGGTGGGCGGTTGTCTGACCGGATAGGACGCAAGACCGTCTCGATCCTCGGCGGCCTGGCGCTGGTGATCAGCCTGTCGGTGCTGTTGGTGTTTGAGCGGGATACTTGGCGGCTGTTTATCTCCTACGCGGCGACGGGCCTGTCGGTGGGCCACATCTATCCACCCGTGATCGCCATGCTCAGCGAAGGGGTGACACAGAAGGTGGCAAGCTTCCGATTCCTGATGTTTGGTATCGCCTTCAATCTCGGGATCCTCAGCGGACAGGTCGGAGGAGGCTGGTTGTACGATCACCTGGGCCACGATGCGCCGTTGTGGACCGCGATTGGGATGGCAGGGCTGACTGTGGTATGCCTGGCACTGTATCGACGCGACCGGCGGCGCACGTCCGACGCGGACGACGGCGGTGGGGAAGTGAGGTCCTCGGAGAAGCAGACGGTGACCGACGACGAACGCCGTAGTGCGAGACAATTTGTCAGGCTCGCCTGGCTCGCAAATTTCGCGGGAATGTTCTCGATGAGCATGCTCTGGTTTCTGTTCCCCGCACTGGCGGTGTCACTGGGACTGCCAGCGGAGCAGCACGGTGTGGTGCTGGGCGTTGGCCGAGCGACCGTGATTGGTATCTACATCGGAATGCACCTGTTGACCGGTTGGCATCATCGGTTCCGCTATTCGATGGCTGCCCAGTTGGTGGGACTGGTGGGCATGCTACTGGTCTGCGTGGCTGAAACTCCGGTGGGGTTGGCTTTCGGTGTGCTGCTGCTCTCGACGCTGTTGGGATACAACTACTTCGCGAGCCTGTTCTACAACCGGGCCGGCCACGTCGATGACGACAAGGGCGCCGCCTTCGGTCTCAATGAAGCGTTTCTCGCATTCGGCGCGAGCGGCGGCTCACTGATGGGAGGTTGGGCAGCGACTGAGTGGGGAGCACGGGCACCATTCCAGCTCGCCGCCATGGTGATCGCCGCCGCTCTGCTGGTCCAATGGCCGATGCTGAGACGGTGGCGTCAGGAGCCCGGTGGTGACGGCGAGACACTCAACGCCAATCAGCTCTAGATCCCCGGTTGCCGCGATGACTCCTTGGAGGTGTCAGCTGAATCCGGGGCCTTGACCAGTGATGGAGACGTCTCGGCGTCCCTGGTCTGTCCGTAGGTGCCGGGATTGTGTCGGGGCCAGGTCCGAGTCGTCCGGCTCGAATCAGCTTTTCAGGCCGAGTGTCTCTCCGGCCACCCTCATCACGTTGCCCCCGATGATCTTGCGAATGTCGTCGTCAGGAATCCCGCGTTGGACCAGTCCGACGGTGATCATCGGCCAATTCGTCCATGCCAGGCTTCGTGCGGCCTGGGGCGTGGGACGGAAATTGTCGGCCGGCCACAGGGAGCGGAATTCTTTGCGGCGACCTCCGGGCCGCGACGGGATCTTCTTTCCCTCAGCGGCAGAATTCTGGGAGGTGTAGGCGACATCCGTTCCGAATGCCACGTGGTTGACGCCGACGAGCTTGATGACGTGCTCGACATGATTGAGCAGTGCGTTGATGTCGCCGGAGGCTCGCAGAAACCGCGAGATGTTGCACATGCCGACGTAGCCGCCGGTGCCGGCGATGGCCTTGATCACCTCGTCCGGCTTGCTGCGGATGTGAGGGTGCAGAGCGGCGCAGGTGGTGTGGCTGGCGACGACGGGTTTGTCGGAAACCTGTGCGGCCTCGAGGCTGGTTTGCCAACCCGAGTGGGCGCAGTCTGGAATGACGGACTCGGCGTTCATCTGGGCGATCGCGGCTCGACCAAAGTCACTGAGGCCGGCATTGGCCTTCTCGGCACAGCCGTCTCCGATCATGTTGCGCCTTTGGTAGGTCAGGTGCATCATGCGGATGCCGAGTTGGAAGAAGATGCGAATGAAGCGGAATTCCTCGGGGATGGTCTCCCATTGCTGCGTGAGGGGGACACCGTTGCCGGTGAAGTAAAGGCAATGCCGCCGCTCGGCCTTGGCGGCGATGATGTCAGCCGGAATGACCGCTTTGCGGACCAGGTCAGGCAGCATGTCGGTGGCGTAGGTGAACCGTGCCAGCCGCTTGATGAGCCTCAGGGGTGCCTGTCCTTCCTCACCGGCGTTCTGAAAAATACAGGTGACGCCCGACGCACGCCAGGCGTCCTTGTATTCACGGAACTCCTGCGGATCGTGAACATACCGGGTCATCGACATGTCCTCACGCAGGTCCTTGAGCTCGCGGGACGATGCTCCCGATCGAACCGCATCCGCATAGGCAGTGCCGTCGAGGGCCGCTCGTGGAGAGAACCCATAGCCGTCAAAGACGAGCGATTCGGCGTGCAGTCGTAACCCACGTTCCAGGGTCTTGCCGTCAGGTTTGAGAATCGCCAACGCAGCTTGGCGGTCGGCCTGGATACGGGGGTTGAGGGCACGGGTCAATTCATCGACTGACTCACGCGCCTCAGCGGCAGAACTGTTCGGGCTGGCAGCAGTGGCCGAAGCACTGGTTGTTGCTGCGGTGGCTGCGGTGGCGGAGGAGGCAAGAAAGCTACGACGGTCCATGAGGGGCTTCCGGTGTCGTGTGTTGGCGATATGTATGCGGGGTGTCATCTGCCACTTGGGGTTCACATCCTCTCCGAAATCGACGGGAAAGCAACAGAGTGGGAGTCCTCGCCCTCTGCGCGATCCAGAATCGGCGCGTCAGGACCGATGGAATGAGTTATGATCGGTCTGGCTGTCAGGCGCGTCATGAAGGCGGGTGTCAGAGTGTTGGAGCTGGGATCATTTCGGTGTTTCGACGGTGACGGGATGTCCCGCCGATCGCTGTTGAAATTCGGAGCTTCAGTGCCGGCTGCGCTCTGTGGCCTCAAGGCGACACATGATCCCATCGCCGCAGAGGCTTCCCCTCGCGCCCGATCGGTGATCCTCCTATGGCTCTGGGGCGGCCCGAGTCATCTCGACACGTTTGACCCCAAGCCGGAAGCGCCCCAGGAGATTCGTGGTCCGTTCTCGACCCTGGCAACGCGTACACCTGGTTTGCGAGTGACGGAGTTGTTTCCGCGCCTGGCATCTCGGAGTGACAATTTCACGATCGTGCGTTCGCACCGCAACCACACGGCGGTGCACCGCGTGGCCGGTTCGATTGCGCTTTCGGGGGGACAGGGAGTGTCGGGCGATGCGGATTATGGTCCGTCGCTCGGCTCCATCGTTCAGCGGAGTCACCGTCACGAGGGCGCATTGCCCCGTTACGTGAGCATCACGCCGGGGCCACTGAAGACGGCGTTGGGGACGGTCAAGGGGGCCGGTGGCGGCCGCTGGGGACAGGCATATGATCCGGTGGCCGTACGCTGTTCTGAGACGGGACGAGTGGATATTCCGTCGCTGAGGTTGCTCGAAGGACTGGAATTGTCACGACTGTCGGATCGTCGGTTGTTGCTGGGACTTCTCGACAAGACGACGGCCATCGTTGATGACGTCAGGTCGGCGGCCTGGTCTGACACGTTCTCCCGAGCCTACCGTCTGCTGACGTCGGCCGAGGGGCGCCGGACGTTTGACCTCGAGCGGGAACGGCCCAAGACGCGAGGGCGTTACGGCACAAGTGTCTTTGGTCAGGCCTGTTTGCTGGCCCGGCGATTGGTGGAAGCCGAGGTGCCGTTTGTCCAGGTGAATTGGAGTCAGTACGTCGAGAATATTTACGGGACGAGGACCGACTTTGGATGGGACACGCACTGGTTGAATTTTGAGCACATGGCAGATCGCCACGGCCCGATTCTCGACCGCGCTCTCTCCGCGCTCCTGGACGATTTGCGAGAACGTGGGTTGCTTGACTCGACCCTGGTCGTCGCGATCGGCGAATTTGGTCGCACTCCCAAGATTTCGGGCAACGCGGGTCGAGATCACTGGCCAGCCGTCTACAGTTCGCTGTGGGCCGGAGGCGGTGTCGTGCCGGGCCGGGTTGTTGGAGCCAGCGACGAGCGGGCGTATGCACCGGTCACCGAGGCGATCACGCCAGACCGGGTGGCGACGACGATCCTGCAACAGGCGGGGGTCGACACCGAGAGTCGAGCACGTCTGAGGGTTTTTGAAAACGGCCGCGTGATTGACGGGCTCGTGTCGTGATCCGCTCGTGGATCGGTCGAGTCTCGCTGGCTGCCTCGCTCGTCGGCGTGCATGTGCCCGGTGTGGTGGCGCAGGAGACGACGTGGACGCGAGACGGTCGGAGAAAACGTGACCCGGTGTTTGTCGATGAGGGGCGTGGCGTGGTGTATGCCGTGCAGGCCGAGGCGCCTCGCCTGGTTCTGGTGCGACTGGATCGGAAGACCCGGCAGGTGGCTCGCCTGTTTCCGAAGGCCAACCTTCCAGAGTTGAAGGCGGTCTTTTCGCGTGACGGACGATCACGAGCCTGGTTACGGATGACTGGCAACGATCAGTTGGCCTTGTTGTTCCAGGCTGCAGGTGATGGTGAGGAGCGGATCATCAAGACGGCAAAGTCGGTGGCGTGGAGTCCGACGATCAGTCCTGACGGCCGGCAGATCGTGTTCAACCTTGCCGGCCAGTTGGTGGCATATGACGTTGTGAGTGGGCGGAGCCGTGAACTGGCCAAGTCGGGGGGCCGCAGCGACTGGCCGGCGTTCTCCCCGGATGGCCGCCGGGTGGCGTTTGGCTCCAGCCGGGGTGGCGATGTCGAGTTGTACATCGTGGGGATTGATGGCAGTGGATTGCGGCGATTGACCACGCGACGCGGCCTCGACATGCGTCCGTCGTGGTCACCGGATGGGCGATGGCTGGCCTTCACGTCGGTGCGGTCGGGGAATTACGAGATCGCGGTGATGCCGTCATCGGGAGGCGAACCGGTCCTGGTGACGCGCCACCAAGAACGCGACGACTTTGTGACTTGGCATCCCTCTGGCCGCTCACTGCTGTGGGTGGCAGAACGGGAGGGGCGTCATGACCTGCGCGAGACCGGCGTGCCCGCTGTCGTGCGGTCACCGCGACGGTGACCGTTGTCCAAACGGTCGCACCCGGATTGTCTCGTCAAAGCTCGAAGACACCAACTCGCCGGTGCGACGGTTGAAGACCACCGTGAGGACACCCTTGGAGTGTCCCTTGAGGATCTCCACGTCCTCGGTGTTCCCCGGGCGACGCACGAGTATTGTCCCGTCGTCCTGCGCGGTGATGATCTCCTGGCCGTCGGGAGTCCAGGTCAGTCGATAGACGATTCCCGCATCGGTTTCCGGCAGGCCTGGTTGTGGGGCACCGTCAGCGATGTTCCAGATGAACACCTCGCTTGCGTGAGAACCGGCGGCCACCTGGAGGCTGTCCGGTCGAATCGACAGGCTTTGTAAAGGAGCCTCGGAGCCGATCAGTCGCTTGTGCAGTTGGCCCGTCCTGGCGACATGGACCAGGACGGAACCATCAAAGCCCGAGGAGGCGATCCACTTGCCGTCGGGAGAGACGGCGACGCCGCTGACTTCATCGTCATGAGGTGTCAGTGTGCGAATCTTTTTGCTCGTTGCCAGGTCCCAGGTGGTGACGATTCCCTGTTTGTCTCCGATCACCGCGTACTTGAAGTTTGGGGCCAGGGCGAGGCATCTTGCCTGGCTCGCGGTAACAGTGATCATCCGCTCCTGCTTGCCAGTATTGGTGTTCCATCGCCTCAGCGTGGTGTCTCCGGCTGAATAGAGGGTGTGGGGGTGCTTGCCATAGACGGCGGCCCATACCCAGTGCGTGTGTCCGGCGAGCACGCGGCCCGGTTTTCCGGAGGCAGCATCCCAGAGCCGGATTGTCTGGTCCATGCTGACCGAGGCGAGTTGTGTGCCCGCGGCGTTGACGGCAACCTGACCGACCGGGCCGCTGTGTCCCTTGAGCACCAGCGAAAGGACCTCGCTAGGGATATCCCAGACCCGGGAGGTTCCGTCGGAAGACGCGGAGACCAAGCGGTTGCCCTCGGGGCTGAACTGCACGTCCCACAGCAGGCTGGTGTGGGCGCGAAGTGTGGTCAGTTCCGCATGTGTGTGCAGGTCCCAGAGCTTGATGGACTCGTCGACACTGCCGGTCGCCAGGAGGCGACGATTGGCGCTGATCGACACGCCGTTGATTTCGTCCTCGTGCCCCTCAAGTGTTGCGATCTCCTTGTAGGTCTCCAGGTCCCAGAGCTTGCAGACGCGATCGTCGGCCCCGGTTGCGAGGATCCGTCCGTCGCTGCAGATGTCGATGCCGAAGATGGTGTCGGCGTGGCCCTTGAGGACTGCGAGTTGCTTCTTGTTTTCGATATCCCAGACCACCAGGTCAGTGTCGACGCCTCCCGAGACGCACCTCTTGCCGTCGGGAGTGAACTGGACGACATTGACATCGTCGGAGTGGCCGTTGAAGAGATGTTCCTCGAGGAGCGTCTCGAGATTCCAGAGACGCACGGTGTTGTCATCGCTGCCGGAGATCAGGCGGCGTCCGTCGGGACTGAAGTCGAGATACATCACCGTGTCCTCGTGTCCGCGTAGGACACCGCGAGGATTACCAGTTGTCGCGTCCCAGAGCCTGATCAGGTCGTCGCTCCCGCCTGAAGCGACGATGCTGCCGTCGGGGCTGAATGTGGCGCACCAGGCACCGGCGCGGTGGCCCTTGATGCGTTTTACCAGACTGCCTGTCGCGGGTTCCCAGATGAGGATGTCGGACGCTTTGCTGCAGGAGACGACGAATCGCCCGTCTCGCGAAAACCTCGCCTGCCGCACGGAGGCCCTGTGGCCGTCGAAAACCAGGGCTTCGTCTCCGGTGACCGGTTTGGTGGTCGGGATCGTGGCCCGGGTGGCCGTCGCCGGAGCTTTCGTACCTGGCGCCTGTGCTGCAGGCGATGGAGACTCTGGTGTTGTACCCGGAGTGGAGCCGGATGTGCTTCCGGAGTCGGTGTCGGCAAGGGCTCCTTGGACATCCTGTTGCGGGTTGTCGGCCCCGGCGACGCCTGAGTCCGTTGGGCGGGGACTGAATAGCGACCAGCCGAAGAGGGCAGCGGCGAGGATCACGGCGGCCACAGAGCCGCCCCAGATTGTCCGGGCCCGAAAGACCCGGCCTCGGATGTCGATGAAGCGTGTGCCACTGGCATCGGTGAACGCCACGACCATGCCCGGCTGGCGGGACTTCTGGATCTGGCTCTTCTTTTCTCGCGCCCAGGTGCTGAATTCCTGCAGGCGGGGGTCATCGATCTCGGCCATGGTGTCGACGATGCGGGCGGCCATCGAGACGCGTCCCTGGTCGAGCAGGGCATTGGCAAGGTGCCGTTCTTCTTCGAGTTGAGTGCGCCTTGCGTCGCCGATGGCGTGGCTGGAATCGAATGCACTGAGCGTCTGGACGCCGGACGATCTGCTGGATCCTGACTGCGCGATAAGCCAGGCGTTGAGCGTCGCTGCGGCCTCCGAGGCAGATGCCGTCCGGGCGTCCTGTCTCTTGGCGAGCATCGCCATGCAAATCGACTCGAGTTCGGGGTCGAGCCCGGGGCGGTGGGTGGACGGCGGAGTCGGTGGGTCCTTGAGGACTTGAGCGAGCACCTCGGCAATGGAGCCTTCAAACGGGAGCCGTCCAGTCAGCAACTCGTAGAACATCACGCCGAGACTGTAGACGTCGCTCTGCGGGCCGATCTGATCGGTGTTTCCGGTCGCCTGTTCAGGCGACATGTAAGCCGGGGAGCCGAGGATCATCCCGGTGCTGGTCAGCCTGGCTGCGTCTGAGTTGCTGGGCGATAGCCCGGCGTCTGATTGCCGTGCCAGTCCAAAGTCGGTCAGGATGGGTTCTCGTTGAGGGTCGATGATGACATTGGATGGTTTGAGATCCCTGTGAACGACCCCGCGTGCGTGAGCATGGGCGAGGCCGTCGGCCAGTCGGGCAATGATGCTGGCGACCTGATCGGGGGGGAGCGGGTGGTCGGGGGAAACGAAGTCCGAGAGCGGCCGGCCATCGATGTAGGCCATGGCCAGGTAGCAGCTGCCGTTGAGCTCGCCGACTTCGTAGACCGGGCAGAGGTTGGTGTGTCTCAGTGAGGCGGCCGCCCTGGCCTCGACGAAAAACCGTTCCCGCAGTTCTCCATCCGGTTGCGTGTCAAGCTTGGGAAGCTTGAGTGCGACGGGTCGTTGCAAATCCTCGTCCTGGGCGAGGTAGACCGTTCCCATGGCCCCTTCGCCAAGCACACGGGCGATGCGGTACTTGCCAAAAGCTCCTTGAAGCCGCGATCCTACTGAGACCGTCTCCGAACCTTGAGGAAATCCCGTGGATTCACCCTCAGAGGGGTTGGGATCAGGGAGGGCGTCGCTGGACAGGTCATGCCCCGTCAGCCGCGTCTTCTGGAGGTCTTGCTGGTCGTCCATCAACTCCCCCGCGCTTCAACCTGCGGAGGCTTTGGGGTCGCCCTCCCGCTGGTGGGGAGAGCAATATAGCAAGCACTCGATGACCGGTTCAACAAGCTGTCGCGGGTGCTGAATTGCGTCCCTGGCCTCAGGGGGACTTCGTCTCTGGCCACGTGACAGTTATCTGAGCACTATAGACCCCTCGCGGATCACCTCGTTCGGCGAGTGTAGTGGCCAGGCTGGCCAGGGTCCTGGAGATGCGTCCCTTGTGGAGCGTTGTTTCACCCGTGCGGATGGTGATCGGCTGGTCCAGGTCAAGCATCTGGTCATCGAGGCGGACGGTGAGTTTCCTGACGGGGCTGGTCGCGATCTGGATCGCCTGTCCCTTGCGGCTGGCGACAAGCATCGACCGGCCCTTACGGTTCTTGTCGTCAACGGCCAGCCAGTAGAAGCGGCTGTGCGTGACATCGTCCTGCCGCCAGACGATTTTGTCGGGGCGCGGGTTGCGGCGGAACTTGGCCATCCAGGGGACGGCAGCTGCATCGAGTCGGTCCATCCAGTGGCCCTTGTTGGGGTAGATCTTGGTCAGGTGTGGGTAGCCCTGCGGGTCGGCTTTCTGGAGGTCGTCGAGCTGCTTGCCCCACGAGGCGGCCACCTTGTTGCGGTTGTAGGCGCTGTCGCGGCCCCCCATATGGATCGTGAAGCCGATGTTGCGAAGTGAGTGCGGCGTCGAATCGTTGGGATGGCCGGCCATCATCGCGGCGGCGGCCAGGCGGTCTGCCATCCGCGGCGCAACCTGGTAGACTCCGTCTCCGCCAGCCGAATATCCCATCAGGTAGACGCGATCGGGGTTCACGTCTTCGAAGACGATTAGGTTTTCGATCAGTCGATCAAACAGTGGGTCGATGTGGCCCTGGTGCCAGAGATTCCATGTGTTGGTCGGGGCTCGTGGGGCGAGATAGACGCCCTCGGCTGGCTTGTACAGCCGTTTCTGGTTGTTCCATTGCTGGTCGTTGACCGCTTTCGGGGCACCGCCACCGCCGTGCAACGAAATATAGAGGCTACGGCCCCCCTTGGGCTTCTTGCCGTAGACGGTGTAGTGGAACGGCATCTTGAGTTTGCCGAGTGTCAAGATACGGGCCTTCATTTCGGCCGCCCTCTCGCTGCGGATCCGCGCGACGTGATCTTTCCACAGTTGCTGGGTGGCTTTGGCGGCGTCCTGCCGTGTGAGCGCCGCTCGTGAAAAGTCCTGCTTGGCCAGTGGAGGCCTCTTGGCCCGTTCTTCCGAAAGCCACGTGTCCAGGGAAGCGAGTGCGTTGGCAGAGACCTTGGCATCGGGGCCGGTGGACTTGGCGCGAGGCAGGTAACGTGCCGTGACATTGACCGCGTGGACGTATTTGGCCTTGGGGAGCCAGACCATGGGGAACGATGTCCCGGTCGGCTTGTAGCTGGTGGCGTAGATGGCGTGCAGGCGGTGATCGGGGACGGCCTTCGAGGCCCGTCCGAGGAACCAGGCCCGGTTGAGCTGGTTCCCCGTCGGCTCGGCCGCTCCTGTGAAGTGCCAGCCCCCACGGTCGTAGACCTCGATCCAGGAGTGATTCCCGGACCGATCGGCCCAGAGAGGCGTGCCGACAAATCGTGCGGGAATCCCCACCGCTCGGCAGGCGTCGATCAGCAAAACACTCAGGCCCGTGCAACTGGCCAGGCCCGACTTGATGGACTCGTACGGGCTCTGGTCCGCCTTTGGTCTCTTAGTGGAGTACCGGACCTTGACCTGTCCGAAAATCCTGCGATTCAGAAGAGTTGCCGCTTCACCAGGGGTCTTTGCCGACTTCACGATCGGTGAAAATCGCTCGAAAAAATCCTTCCGCCAGTTGTCTCGGCGCTCATTGATACTGGCATACGGGAGGACATCATTGAAAAAGACGTGCTCTGGCACCTGGTCGGTCCAACGGGCGTCCTGCCACGCCTTGTAGGCGTATTGCGTTTGGTCGAGCAGGAACTGCGCGGTCAACGAGGTGAGATCGCGGGCAGGCATGTAGGCTACCAGGAATCTCATGCCGCGAGCCTGGGCATCAGGAGCGTTGTCGAGGGCGCCTTGAATCTCGCTCCGGTTGTCGCCGGCCCGGCTGAGCGCGGTGGCGATTTGCTCGTCGGTGATCTCCTCGGACGAAACGACCGAAGACATCGGGCCGAGGGTGATCACCTGGATGGTGAGAGCAAGGAGGAGCCGGTCGATTGAGCGGGTGGACATGGTCTGTCGACTCTGGAAAACAGTACAAGACTTGGGTTGGCGTTCGTCTCAGGGAGTTTACGGATCATCGTGTGCACGCACCAGAGGATGCGTATCCCCTCGTGCATTCCACCGACATGTTGGTCACAATGACCACCCCATCAGGGACAGTGCCCAAGGCACGGGCCGGCTGCAGCCAGGGCGTACTGTCTGGGCCACGCGTGGCCCAGGGCGGCTGAGGGCCGGCAGCAGGACGCATGTGACATGGAATTCTGGGACCTCGTCCTCTTAGCAATTCTCCAGGGCGTGACCGAGTTTCTTCCGGTCAGTTCCTCAGGGCACCTGGTGCTGGTTGGCGGGTGGCTCGGTGGGGATGTGGTCTCACAAGCTGAATTGGCCGATGTGTCTGTCGCGTTGCACTTCGGGACCTTGTTGGCCATCACCGCGTATTACGCACGAGATCTCAAAGACATTCTGCTGCACCAACAACGGCAGGTGCTGTTGGTTGTTGTGGGCAGCCTGCCGGCCGCTGCGATCGGCGTACCGATCAAGTGGCTCGGCATGGATGAGGCGATGCAGTCAAAACCGCTCGCGGGAGCAATGCTGGTGATCACAGGAGCCGTACTGTGGTGGGGAGGCGGAAGGCGTTGCGCCAAAACCGTTGACGCCGGCGAGGTGGGAAGTGACGGGTGGATGTCCCTACGGACGGCGTGCCTGGTGGGAGTGGCACAGGCCCTGGCCATCATCCCGGGTCTGTCTCGCAGCGGACTGACGATCATCACGGCCACTGCCATGGGCGTGGAACCACGGGCTGCTGCCCGATTCAGTTTTTTGCTGGCGATTCCAGCCATCGGGGGCGCCAGCCTTTTGACGCTGGTGGAGCTGGTGACCAGGGATCCTGTGACGGCCGGTCCAAGCCTCTCGATCTCGCATCTCGCTCTGGCTGCAGTGGTGGCTGCTGTCGTCGGATATGGGGCCCTGGTGGCCCTGGTGGGGTTGCTGTCACGACGTCGCCTGAACTGGTTTGCCGCATGGTGCATTCCGCTCGGCCTCGCGGCGCTGGCACTGGCCTGGCCTGCAACCTGATCAGGTGGGAGAGGCGCGATGGCGAAATTGAGAATCCCGGCGGGACTGGCGGAACACTGTGAGGGAAACAGGGAGATCGAGATCACTGCGGAGACAGTGGCCGATGCCATCGCGAAACTGGTGGCGCGGTGGCCGAGACTGCGAGACCGGATCCTGGATGCCGACGGAGCCCTCAAGGCCCACCTGCTTGTGCTGTGCAATGACCGTGCGGTGCATGCGGATCAGCAAGTGGCACGTGAGGTGTCAGCCGACGATGAACTGGCGATCGTCTTCCTGGCGGGCGGTGGTTGATCCGGGTTCGGTCTACTTCGATGAGCTTGTGATGTCGAATCGGTGAAGGCCTCGCCCGTTGACGGTCTCGGTCGCGAAATACAACTCGCCAGACTCGTCTTCTCCGAATGCCAGCACGGGCATGCGGTTGGACGGGATGCGGAGGTTTTTCTTCACACGGCCAGTCTTGTGGTCGACATCAAGCGCCCAGATCTTGCCGGAGACAAAATCGGCGTAGACGTAGTGGCCGTAAAGCGCTGGGAGCCGCTTACCTCGGTAGACGAGTCCTCCCGTGATCGACTTGCCGATCTGGTGGTCATATTCCCAGATGGGGTCAATTGGCGGGTCGGCTGGGGGACTGGGCGAGTTGCCAAAGTTGAAACTGGCTTCCTTCAGACTCCAACCGTAGTTGCCACCCTTGCGAATGATATTGACTTCTTCCCAAAGATCCTGCCCGACGTCGCCGACCCAGAGGTTTCCTGTCTTGCGGTCGAAGGCGAGTCGCCAGACATTGCGGAGGCCGTAGGCGAAGAGTTCGGGGCGAGCTCCCTTACGCTTCACAAATGGGTTGTCCCGGGGGATGGCGTACTCGAGGCCCTTGTCCTTGTGATCGACGTCGATCCTGAGCAGGCCGCCCATGATGTTGGAGAGATCCTGTGCGGTGCCTTCGGGGTCGTTACGTCCTCCACCGTCGCCCATACCGAGGTACAGGTAGCCGTCTGGACCGAAAGCCATGGGACCGCCATTGTGGTTGGCAAAAGGCTGCTTGATCGTCATCAGGACGCGCTCGGATTGCGGATCTGCCTTGTTGGGGTCATCGCCGGTCACGCGGAATTCACTCAGCAGGCAGTCGTGTCCGGGCCGCTTGTGGTTGTAATAAACATAGAATTTGCCATTGCGCCCGAATTGCGGGTGGAAGCAGAGCCCGAGCAGCCCTTCCTCATTCTCGACCTTCCACTGCCGTACTCGTTCTCTGAGATCGAGGAAGAGCCTTGTCTGGGTGGCGCCCGGCGTGGCGGGCAACACGTGAATCGCGCCGCTCTGCGTGCCAACAAAGAGACGCCCGGATCCGTCCCTGGCGTGCTCGATCATCATGGGGCGGAGTGGCTGGATCTTGCCCTTCTCGTCGACCCCTTCCCAGCCCTCCCACTGGAGCTTGGGAAATGCGTCGGTGACCTTCAGCGGCAATGTCCCGTCAATGGGGTCGGGGACCGAGCCGGACTTGTCGAGCGTGCGGACGACGATATTGCGGTAGGCGACCTCGTTGCCGTGGTCCTGGAGGCAAATGTGCCCGCTGGTGGCTTTGCCAAACTGCTTATAGCGAGCGAATTTGCTCTTCTTGACCCGGGCGTCCCAGTCCTTGCTGCCTTTTTGGAAGTAGTAGTAGCTCACCCCGTTGATGGCGACTTCGCACTGGCTGGGATGGATGCGAAGATAGAGGTGATTCCATTGGCCAGCCGGACGCGTGGCGTCAGCGACGTCCGGGCTCTTGTAGCCAACCTGCTTTTCGAAACGGATCGCCCACTCGGGCTTGACCGGCTTGTAGAGCTGGTAGAGCCAGCCAGCCTTTTGAGGGTCATGGCCATCCTTGTTGTCCTGAACCTGGATTTCCGGACCCGTCTGCCAGGGAGCACCGAGTTCTTCGGTGACATGGAACATCACGCCGCTATTTCCCCCTTTGGAAATGCGGTATTCGAGTGAGAGCTCAAAGTACTCGTACTGCCCCTTGGTGACGATGTCTCCGGCACCGCGACCGACACGGGTCAGGGCTCCGTCTCGGATCTGCCACCCCTTGCCCATCGTGTCCTTGCGATAATTCCGCCAGTTGTCGGTGGTTTTGCCGTCAAAAAGCAGCTTCCAACCGCCTCGCTTTTGACTGTCCGACAATGAGTTGGGTTTGTGACCTGCCAAGACTGCCGACGGGGCCAGGATCGTGATGGCAGCGAAAGCGCCGAGCAGATGGGTGACGAGGACTTGTCGCATGGTGGCGATTTCCAGACGCAGTGTGGAGGGATCTTCCGGATGGACATCGTAATCGGTGCGCCGCATTTATCCCACCAATTCGATGCGGGCGGGACGCCACTATCCGCCGGAAAAACCGGATGGGGAGCTGGGTGGAGTGGTATCGATTGCGCGCCCCCCAGACAACACGGGTCACGCTTACATCTTACCCAGAACTCCCAAGTTACTCATTTGTTTGCTCAGGAATGGGGAGGGGGATGTCGAAAATAGGCATGTTGAAGGGCATGTCTGGTGTTCCGGTTATGGGGTGAGCCGTACCTGGGTCGAAGAGACCTCGGGAACGAGCTGTACCAGCGAATCGGGTTGCACCAGTGAACTCAGTTGTTTTCGACACCGTCGAACGATTAGGGAGTGACACGATGAAGATGGGAAGTATCAAGACATTCGTGGCTGGCCTGGCGCTGGTCTCGTTCAGCGCGCTGCCGGCTGTGGCCGACGGCCCCGTGCAGCAGGTTGGCCTGTTTGCCAAGAAGGCCGAGGAGTGCGCGAAGGATTCGAAGAAGGCAGCGAAGAAGAAGGCCTCGGATTCCAAGAAGAAGGCCTCTGATTCCAAGAAGAAGGCCGGCTGCGACGCCGACGCTGGCTGCGACGGCGACAACGGTGGCTGCAACCTGTTGCAGCGTGCGATGAACAAGACCGGACTGGGCCGTGCCCTGTCCGACGCGGGAGTCAAGGTCAGTGGCTGGGCCCAGTTTGGGTACCACAGCGACAGCAATGGGCTGTTCAACAGCCACCCGGATGATTTCAACCTGCACCAGCTGTGGTTCAGCGCGAGGAAGGCCGCGGATGGCAGCGACGGAACCAGCCTTGGTTTCGCTGCCGACCTGGTCTACGGCGTCGACGGTCCGGACGTGCAGTCGATCGGAAACCCGGATGAGGGTGACTTCGATCGTGGTGGCGATTGGACCCGAGGTGGTGGTTACGGCTGGGCCATGCCCCAGTTGTACGCCGAGATCCAGCGGGGCGACCTCAACCTCATCGGCGGACACTTCTTCTCACCGGTGGGCTACGAGCAAGTCGCCGCTCCTGAGAACTTCTTCTACAGCCGCTCGAAGACGATGTACAACCGTCCGCTGACTCACACGGGTCTGTTGGCCAAGTACAACATCACTGAAGAGCTGGAGACGAGCTTCGGATGGACCGCTGGATGGGACACCGGATTCGATCGTCGCACGGGTGCCGATCAGGGCAGCAACTTGCTCGCCAGCGTCGGGTTCACACCGATCGAAGGCATCTCCTTGACCTACGTCGCTCTGCTGGGTGACTTTGGTTCCCGTCGACGTGTCAACGATGGTCCTGCCGATGTCCAACTGGGCGAAGGCTACATGCACAGTGTGGTCGCCAGCCTCGACATCCTGGATGACGTGAAGTACGTCGTGCAGAGCAACCTTCGTGAGACGAACGCCGCGACGGCGAATGATCAGATCAGCATCACGAACTACCTTCAGTACGACATCAACGACACCCTGGCGGCCGGTGCTCGTATCGAGTGGTTCAAGTCTGATGGTGCGTCGGAGTACGACGTCACGTTTGGTCTGAACATCAAGCCTCGTGATTGCCTCGTCATTCGGCCCGAGATCCGGACCGATTGGGGAAATGGCATCGCCGCGCCTGAGACGGACGATCGTTCGATCTTCGGAATCGACATGATCCTCAGCTACTAAATTGGTAGCAAACGCTTTGGTGTCTCTCTGAGGGACGCCACAGAGACCTGTGACCGGCCCGGCTTCTCCTGGAAGCCGGGCCGGTTCGTTTATTGACAGGGACCCCTGATGCGTTAGCGTGGCAGGTCCGCTGGGCCGTTGGGCATGGCAGAAGGCGAGTAACAGCGGCCGGGGGCGAGAGATCGTGTATGGGTTTTCGACATATTCTTCGATGGAGTGATGTGAGGTGAAAGGTCAGATTGTGGGCTTCGTCCTGGCGTGGTGCGTGGCGCAACCGGCGGTGTCGGATGAACCGAAAACGGCGGAAGTGCGAGCCGCTGGGATGACATTTCTCAAGACGTGTGCTTCGTGCCACCAGGTTCCCGATCGCCGCTTCGAGACCGACCGAGCCTGGCTGGGCCAGCTGTCCAGGACGGCGTGAAGCGGTTCAGGTCCGAGGGTCCGTGCGGCTCTGCAGGCGTTCCTGGTGTCTGGGGCGATCAAGCCGCCCCCGACGGTCTACCGTCAGGCGCCGGCCAAGACGCCAGGGCGAGGCATCCTGACACCGTCTTTCGGCGAAGGGACAATAGTCGTGAAGCGGGCTGGTGGAGGTTTCATACGCGTCTCGTGGGAGCAGGCGACCTCAATGAAGAAGCCCGGGCGGGGGCCGTCGCGAGAGTTGTCTGAAGGCGATCCCGCAAATGTGCGGCGTTCCGACAGCGCATCTGCCCGTCGGGCACTCCGACCCGGTGTATACACGTTGGTCAGTTACCGCATCGTCCGCCGCGACAAGAAGGGGACGCGTTGGCACCTTTCGGCAACGGAGTCCCGGGGCGTGAGTCGGTTTGCGATTGTGGCCGGGAAAACCAAGGCGCTGGAATTGGACCCTGCGGTGGCAGTGGACGTGGCGGCGTGGCCGTGCGGAGACGTGACTGGCGTCGTCAGCGGCTCTATCGGGAGGTGCTGATG
>MDTE01061788.1_pt1 | contig 48153 bp, 47 predicted proteins | sample 811231 | NCBI WGS metagenome assembly MDTE01 (sample SAMN05326651, study PRJNA326480) | marine metagenome | isolation source: seawater | place: Indian Ocean: Red Sea | collected 2010 | reverse complement strand
AGTCTTTAAGCGATTTACTTAATATAAATTTTTGATTATCCGCATAAGTACTGTAGTTTGATGTAGCTTAATGTGGAATAATGTGTCCCTCTATTCCCTTAAATAATCTCCAGCTTCTTGAATTAATTTCCATAATCTACTTGTGTTTTCTTTATTCAAATTTTGTATCTAAAGATAATTTAAAAAGAGTGTTCACCTGATGCATTTCCGCTTGCCATATGGTAATGAAATGACATTGCTTGCAAGTCAAATCTCTTAGATTTTGCGATATACCAAATAAATTCGTTTGAAGTTCCAAGCTCATCAAAAAATTTATTATCAAATATTAATGCTTTATTAGGACTTAAATTTTGTTTTATAGATTTTAATAATCCTGATTTTCCATAAAAATCAATAGAAACTTGATCTTCAGAACCTGAATTATTACTAAAACAAATGCCAAGTTTATTTTTATAGGATCTATTAATTAAAACCTGTCCCCAAGATACACCCGTTTTTGATGACGGATTATAAATACTTTCATTAATTAAAGCTGTGCCAATAGAACTATTTAATTCCGATGATGATTTTTTATCTCCATATATTAATTGATGAGCTATCCTAGTAGGAATTTTATCTGAAGAAGATTTGGCTACGACTTTAAATAAACTTACATCAATAAAACCTGAATCTTTCACTAATTTATCAATATCAAAAGAAATTGAATTTTTTGAGGGTGATTTTATTAACTTAACATCACTTTTAAATATCTTATCTCCATTATAAATTTCTATAAAAATCTCAAGTTCTGACGGACTCATTATTGGATACATTATCACTTTATTTAGGCAGTCTTTGAAGTAGGGGTATGTTCTCCTACTAGTTTGATTATTGAAATATTCCTTTACTGTGGAATTATCGTAATAAGAATGATTAGCAGAAAATGCGTTGGTTCTTTTATTAATCTTTCCTGCAAGCAATCGTCCATAGAACAGTTTTTGTTTAGGTTGTAAAATTTTTAATATAGATTTATTTTCATCTTTATTTTTGTAATAATCTGATAAAAAAATATTTTTGTTATTGAGTCTTTCCATTTCAATTGGAATTTTCTTTTTTATTTTACTGTCCTCTTCAAAAAATATTTCTATATTTTCTTTTAGTTTAAATGGACCTGTAGCAAAATTAAAAAAAGTATCATATTCTTTATTTATTAGCACATCCACTGATGACTCATATACATGCACTTGATTAACTTTATCATCCTCAAAAATGTCATTTAATACTCTGTTAAATGAATGAACACTATTAACAAAATCACTTCCAATATGGTTTACCATTACAGCGGGAAATGGAATAAAAAGATTTTTGTCAGAAAAAAATTCAATTATATATTCATTGATCTTTGATGTCTCACTGAATAGATTATCTAAATTAAAGGAGTAAACTCTAGGTTCATTAATTTCAAAAGATAAAGAGTCAATTATAATACCGGCATCATTTATCGCAGTAATTTTAAGAGTTACATCTTTATTATTTCTTTTTAAAAGAAAGTGATTAAGGAAAGATATGTTCGAGGATGCTTGATCAAATCTTGGAACAATTAATGAGCTTCTGTGAACAGTATTTTTATTTTTAAACTTATGATAGTTTTTCCTATCAGCTTCAACATGTAAAAATGGCTTCATATAATATCTAATAATTGATTATGTATATTTATCAAGCATGAAATTAAATATACACTAAGTAAAAATCAAAATTAATAATTTTTAATTTCAGGAAAATTAATTTTTCTGAGTTTTATCAATATCAAAATTCTCCAAACCTGAAGACACTGGAGACTCTAAACTTTCATTTTCCTCATGAAGTTTTAATTTTTCTAATTCTTTTTCTTTAATTCTTTGTTCACGCATTAGTTCTTTTTGCTCTTTAATTTTTTGTTCTCTATCAAATTTCTCTTCCCACTCTTTAATCTTAATATATTCAAGATTTTTTTGACGCTCTTCTTCTTCTTTCATTAATTTTAAAGCTTTATCTTTTCGTCTTTTTTCTTTAATCTCTTTTGCAAGCTGTTCTTCTTCTCGAGCCTTAAGATCAATATCTTTTCTATTTTGCTCTTCCTCTCTTAATTTAAGCTCTTTTTCTTTTGTTCTTAAATCTTTGTCGATAATACCTAAATCTTCGTCTTTTTTAATTAATCTTTTGCTCTCAATTTTTTGAGCCTCTTCTTTAGTTTTGATTTCTTTTTCTTTTATTTTAAGCTCATCTTCTTTTTGTTTAAGTTTATTATTTTCTTTTTGTAATTTTTCCTCCCAAATTTTTAATTCTTTTCTTTCTTTTATAATTTCATTATTTTCTTGAAGTTTTTTAAGTTTGATTTCTTTTATTTTTTTTATTTCTTGGTTCTTTTTGTATTTTGAATATGCTTTACTGATTGATCCAGTTGTTAATGTTGCAAATTTTGAAAAACCTGTAGAGGAATTTCTTTTAAAATTTTGTCTAACTTTTTTTTTCTTTTTTTTAATTGTCATTTTTTTTAAAAACAAAATTTGATCAGACAATTTGTTTTTTTTCAAGAATATGTTTGATTTTTTTTTAGAAAATGTGGCTATATTGGGCACAACTAAAAATTGTTTTTTATTATTTAATATCTATTAAAATAGTCTATTAAACATTATGGTAAAAATAAAAAAGCTGATAATCGCGTGTGACGGAGAGTCTGCAAGTGGCAAAAGTACTGCGGCAAAACTTGTTTCAAATAAATATAAACTTTTACTAATAAATTCTGGTTTATTATATCGATACTGCAGTAAGCTTGTTTTAACAAATAAACCAAAAAACTTATTAGCTTTTCTAAAAAAAAGATTTAGCAATATAACCTACAAATCTATCTCAAATAAAAATCTCCATTCAGAGGAAATTTCAAATCATGTAGCGGTCCTTGCAAAAAATAAGAAAGTTAGAGAAATTGTAAATAAATTTCAATTAAAAATTATAAAAGAAAATAATAAAATTTGTGTAGAGGGAAGGGATATTGCAAGTAAGATTTTATCAAAAAAGCCAAAATATGATGTGGCTTTTTATTTCAAGTGTAATTTAAAAGTTGCATCTTATAGACGTTGGTTAGATTTAAAAAAAACTATTTCATTAGATGATGTTAAAAAATCTCTTCGAAGAAGAACAAATTTAGATAAAAAAAGAAAAAATAGTCCATTAATTAAAGTAAGAGACGCTATACTGATAAGAACTGATAAATTAAATAAACAAGAAGTTCTCTCAAAAATGTCTAAGGCAATTGATAAAGTTATCAGAAGCTAGTTATCTTTCTTATCACTTGTTTCATTAATTAAAACTTTTCCATTTTCAGTTTTTACCTCAGGTTCATCAATTGGTTCAGTTATAGGGTTAAGTTCTATACCTGCTGGCGTAATGGTTTGAGGCATAGCTACAAATTGAGAGTCAGGATTATCAATAGTTTGTCTGACTTTCATTCTATAAATACCAAAAACTCCAATTATAGAGTGAAAGAAAAATAAAAATATAAAAAAACCATTAGGTCCAACGATATCCATAAACAGCGAACATAAAAAAGGTCCACTAATGGCTCCAAGACCAAATGCAAATTGAAGTCCAGCTCCAGCAGCTACAAATTTATCTTTTGAAATATAATCATTTGTATGTGCCAGAATTAATGAAAACATTGGTAAACTAAAAAAAGAAAAAAGAATAAAAAAAATATAAAACCAAGTTTTGCTTGTAGCAAGACCCTCAGGTAAATACATTTGTCTCGAAACTAATATAGCTAATAATGAAAATACAGCAGCACTAAAAGTACTTAATACAATTACTTTTCTTCTATCGTAAATATCCGAAATTTTTCCGATTGGAAATTGTGCAACCGCACCAGAAACTGCCAATAAAAAAGTCACAATTGATATTTCTAGTATCGAAAAATTCATTGATGTTGCATAAACTGCTAATAACGTAAATAGAGCTGATTGTATTGTCCCATAAAAAAGAGAGCTAACCATCCCAAATGGTGATGCCTCATATAAATTTTTTAATGACATAGCTTTTATTTTTTTAAATTTTGGTGGTTTTTTTTTTGTCAATAAAATAGGAATTAGAGCTGCAGATGTAATTACTGAAATTAAAATAAAGGGTTGAAAATTTTGAGGTTTACTAAAATTTAGTAAAAACATTCCTATACCCATACTGCCATAAAGTATAACCATATAAACTGATAGGATACTTCCTCTATTTTTGTTGCTTGATCTATCATTTAACCAACTCTCAGCAACCGTATAAATGCAGACCATACTTATTCCAGTTAACACCCTCAAAACAAACCAAACAAATGGATTGATTAAAACAGAATGTATTAAAATTACTAACGATGCTAAAGATGCGAAAGCTGCAAAAACTCTTATATGACCAACTCTAGAAATAATCTGAGGAATTGTTGCAGCACCAATAAAATATCCAACAAAATACCCTGACATCATAAAGCCTGTAGAAGTTAAACTGAAATCTTCTCTAACAGCTCTCACGCCGAGGAGAGATCCTTGAAAGCCATAGGCCATCATTATAAATCCCATCCCTAAAAAAAGTGCCCAAGAATTTTTTAAAACTTTATCCATAGAAAACTGCCGTAAATATTCGCGATGTATAAATAAATCAAGTCTTAATTGTGACAGTTTTTGTTTTTCTCAGCTTTAAAAATGAGTGGATTGCAATTGTAATTACTATTATAGCTCCACCTTGAAGAGTTTCTATAGTTGGTTGCTCTTTTATGATAAACCATACCCAAATAGGACCAATAATTGTTTCTAATAGAAAAAAGAGGTTAACTTCAGCAGCTTGTATATATCTTGGGGCTATTGTGACTAATACAAAAGGTATAGCAACACACAGAATACACATTAAAGGCACTATTAGCAGATCTTTGCCGATTAAATTAAAAGTTTCTATAAAAAATAAAGCAAAAGTAGCAACAAATAACTTACCAACAACTGCAGCTGGAACTAAATTTTTTGATTTTCCTGATCTGATAGTAACAGCTCCTACAGCTAAGCCTAAAGCCGTTATAAATCCTAGAATATCTCCATAAAAATTTCCTACTTTAAGAGAGTCGAAGAAAATGTAGATTATGCATATAAAAGTCACGATTATTGAAATCCATGTTTTTTTGTCAGGAGGCTCTTTTAAAAAAATTGCGCTTAATATAGCTGATAACATTGGTGCGGTTGCAATCATGACAAGTGTATTAGCTACATTAGTATTTTGAATAGATACAACAAATGTGATGTTAGTTATGCTAAAGGTAATAATGTAAATTAGACCATGATACCCACTGCTTGCAAGTATTTTAAAAAAACTTAATCTGTAAATAATAAGCATTCCTAAAAATACTGTTAAGAATGGAATTATTCCTCTATAAAAAACCAATCCCCAAGTATCAACATTTGAAAGTCTTATAAATAATGAGTCGGGAGTTATGAACAATACTGCCAAAAAAGCCATTAAAGAGCCTTTTTGTTGGTCAGTAAGATTTTTCATGCTTTAAGTTCTTTCCAAAATGTTTTTGCAAGGTTTATTTTCGAAATATCAAATAATGTTTTTAATCCTGTTGGAGAAGTTACATTGATATCACCATTGAGTTTTTGATCAATAAAATCAATACCAGCCAAAAATATCTTATCTTTTTTTAAGTCTTTACCTACTAATTTTGATATTTTTTTCTCTTTTTGAGTTAAACTTGTTATTTTAGGTTTAGCACCTTTACTCATATTACTCAAAAAAGAGCCTTTTTTTGGAATTCTTGTAATAGCTCCACAAACTTTACCATTAATTAAAAAAACCCTCTTATCCCCAAAACTTATCTTTGGTAAATAAGTTTGGCATACAATATGATTATGTTTTTTTATAAATTTGTTTATAAATTTAAGTTTGAACTTAGTCATTAAGCAAATATCATTACCTCCATGTCCATGTATAGGTTTTAAAATTATCTTTTTATTTTTTTTTAAAAATCTTTTAACTTCGTAAGTATCTTGAGTAAATATAGTTTTAGGCATAAATTTAAGATATTTAGCAGAGTAAAGTTTTTCAGAAACATTTCTAATTGAGGTTGGATCATTTATTATTTTTACTTTATCTTTTATGGTATCTAAAATAAAAGTTGTGGAAATATACTCTGAATTGAAAGGAGGGTCTTGTCTAATGATAATGAAATTACATTTAGATAATTCTAAATTTTGTTTAGTCAATATTTCATAGAATTTTTTTTTGTTATAATCAATTTTGATAAAATAACCTTTGGCAATTACTTTGGAATTTATAATTGATAGATCTTTAGGATTATAATAAAATATTCTATATTTTTTTTTTTGAATTTCATTAGCTAAAAAAATAGTTGTATCAGTTAAAGGGTTAAGAGAGGAAAGATAATCACCTTGAATTGCTACAATTTTACTTATCATAAAGTTCGTTTAAATCTCTATTTTTATAGAATTTATTAATCATATGATCAGCATTTGTTTTTTTATTATTAACTAATTTTTTTAAATGATTAAGAAATATAGTTTCATTTTTTTTATTTTTATTGAGCACATCTCTTTTTTCTAATCCTTTTTGAGATATATCTAAAAAAGTTGAGGCCCAATAAAGCAGGTCTTTTCCCATTAATTGAGTATTAAATCCTTTTTGTGGTGATTCGATATAAGCATTAATTATTTTATTTTTATCCCATTTTGAAACTATATCATAAATTTCGTCTAGATTTCCGTAAAGCATTCCAATATAAAAAGCTGGTCCTGCACATAAACAATCCCAACCACAGGTATCCATAGATCTTAATTCAATATATTTCTTTAATCTATTTTCTGTAAAGATTGTACCAAGATGATTTGATAAGTCATACTCTGTTGGTAAACGATTTGAAATTTCACTGATTTTTCCATTCATAAAATCACTAAAACTATATTTCTTTCCCGATATATATTTTTCTTTTTCTTGTATAAATAAAATTGGAAAATTCATTACAAAATCTGCGTATTTTTCAAAATCAATTTCTTCAAAGAATAATTTCGGTAATCCACCCCGAGAAGTATTTTGCCATACCTTTGATCTGTATGATAAATATTTACTTTTCTTTTTCTCAACAATTGATGAATTTGCAAATAGAGCAATAGAAATTGGAACAATTGAATTCACAACTTTAAATTTTTTTATAAAATCTTTTTCAGAGCTATAATCTAAATTTAATTGGGTTCCACAAGTTCGATACATCATATCGAGACTTAATTTTCCTCCTAAAGGCATATCCTTACTCATTAATTTGTATCTTTCTTTAGGATTGTTAGGGATTTCATTGAGTTTGGAAATTGGATCAAAACCAGCACTAACAATACTTAAATTTAGCTTTTTTGTAACTTGTTTAAGCTCAAATAAATAATCATGAGACTCAGCACAAGCTTCATGAATATTATTAAGTTTTTCTCCTGATAATTCTAATTGGTTTCCTGGTTCAAGAGTAATGTTTTTGTCACCTTTATTTAATCCAATTACATCTTTTTTTTCAAAAATCGGATTCCAACCAAATTCAAACAAGGCTGAAAACATTTCTTTAATCTTTAAGTAATCAATTCTTTTATTGTCTGCATTATTAAACAGAAATTTTTCATGCTCTATTCCAATTTTAAAGTTTTTTTCATTCTTAATACCAGAATTAAAATATTTGATAATTTGCTCTTTAGAATTAATCATAAATTCTTAAATAGTATTTAATTTATTATTTTAAAGAAAAGAATAAGGCTTTCTTGAAAATATTCTTTTTACCATAGGTGAAAAATCTTCTAGTGTCATGCTTTTAAAATTAGGATCAAAAGAGGCTTGGTCCCATTTTTCACAAAAATTTAATGCATCATTATAAAATTCGTGATCTTTATATTTATCTCTTAGATTTTTATTTTTTCCTAAATGATGAGCATAGTAATACATTTGAAATTCACCATGTTTTTCAATTATCCAATGTGTTTTTTTTGTCACATAAGGTTTAAGAATAGCAGCAGCATATTCCGAGTGGTTTAATGGAGCTAATTCATCACCTATGTCATGAAGTAAAGCTGCAACAACCATTTCTTCTTCCGCTTTATCATTAAAAGCACGTGTTGCTGTTTGAAGTGAATGTTCTAGTCTTGAAATTTTGTAACCTTCCAAAGTTTTTGTTAATCCTTTTAAATAGACCAATATTCTTTCAGCAGTTTTATTGATGTATTCTTTTTCATATCTGTCTAATAAAAGATATTCATCTTTATTTCCATCCTTCATCTGAGTAAAGTTAACTGTTTTCATCAATTATTAGAGTTTGTATTTAATAAAGAAAGTTGAGTAATTTTGCTGTCACCTAATTCATCAAATGGTTTAACAGGATATTCTCCAGTAAAATAGTGATCTGTTAACTGAGGATAACCTCTATCTCTTTTCTCAAAACCAATTGCCCTGTACATTCCTTCAATAGATAAAAATTTTAAAGATCTTGCCCCAATATACTTACAAATTTCATCATTAGTTTTGTTTGCAGCTAGAAGTTCTTTTCTTGTAGGAGTATCAACACCGTAAAAATCAGGATATCGAATCTCAGGACAAGCAATTTTAACATGCACTGCTTTAGCTCCAGCATCGTAAAGCATTTTTACAATTTTAAGAGACGTCGTACCCCTGACTAAAGAGTCATCAATTAAAATTATATTTTTATTTTTTATAGTTGTTTCATTTGCATTCAATTTAAGCTTTACTCCTAAACTTCTTATTTGCTGACTTGGTTCAATAAAAGTTCTTCCAACATAATGATTTCTAATTAAACCGTGCTCAAAATTTTTCCCTAAATGTTGAGCAAATCCTAACGCGGCAGCGTTTCCACTATCTGGTACTGGAACAATAATGTCTGCATCAATATCATTTTCTTTAGCAAGCTCTTTTCCTAAATTTTTTCTGTGTTCGTAAGCTGTTCTACCATTTAAAATACTGTCAGGTCTTGCAAAATATATATATTCAAAAACGCAAGGTCTAACTTTTTTTGGAGAAAAAGGCTTAATGCTTTTTAGTTTGTTATCTTCAATAATTACTATCTCTCCATTTTCAACTTCTCTTAAAAATTTCGCACCAATAATATCTAATGCACATGTTTCAGATGCAAGCACATAACTATTTTTTAGTTTTCCAATTACTAATGGTCTAATACCATAGGGATCTCTTACGCCAATTAGAGATTTTTGAGTAAGCATCACTAAAGCATAACCACCTTGAATTTGAAATATTGCATCTACAACTTTATCTATTGTTTTAACTCTTTTAGATTTGGCGATTAATTGTACAATCGTTTCAGTGTCTGATGTTGTATAAAAAATAGCACCTTCCTCTACAAGCTTATTTCTTAAGTATATTGAATTTGTTAAATTCCCATTGTGTGCAACTCCGATACCACCCGCATTGGTATCTGCAAAAAAGGGCTGAATATTCCTTAAAGTATTACTTCCTGTAGTGCTATATCTATTATGACCTATTGCATAATTTCCTTTTAGTCTTTTAAGAATTTTTTCTTTATTAAAATTATCTCCAACTAACCCGAATCTTTTTTCTGAGTAATATTGTTCGCCATCAAATGTCACAATACCACAACCCTCTTGACCTCTGTGTTGTAAGGCATGTAAGCCTAACGCAGTCATCGCTGACGCATCCTCTATATTGCTGATACCAAATACACCACACTCCTCATTAAATTTTGGATTATAGATCTTCAATTTTTTCTTTGGAATCTTGATAAGTTTTTTCATCTGGAAATTCTTTCAGTAAATAATTACTACCTTTCACTAAATATGAAAAGACATAAGATTTATCTGAATTTATCGGCCATTTTTCATGATTATAAACAACATGTGCGCCTGAAAATATACATACTGAAATTATATATGCTCTTAAAAATCCAAAAAAGAATCCAAAAATAGTGTCTAAACTTCCAATACCAGTATAACTAATAACTTTACTAATTCCTTTATTAACCATTAAAACAAAAAAAATAACAATAATAAATATACTAATACCTAGAACTACGTCTAAAACATATTCGTTATCTAATATATCTGAAAAGTAAGGTTTTATTTTTGGAAATATGATTAATGTTATTATATAAGCCAACAACCATTTAGCCATAGAAAGAACACTTAGAACAAAACCTTTTTTATAGCAACTGATTAAAGATAAGATTGTAATAACTAAATAAATTAGATCAATCAAAGAAATTACCTTATAAATTTTAACAAAAAAATCTAACATTATTTTTTAAAAGGTTTCAAAACTAAAATTAAAGAAGGTAATAAAGTTAAAACTGAAACCATAGCCAACAACATTGCTAAACCTGTGAATATCCCAAAATAAATTGTGGGAATAAACTTTGAAAGTATCAAAATAGAAAACCCAAAAACAATTGTTATTGATGTATTTAAAATTGCTACACCAACAGTAGAGTGACAAGTTTGTAATGTAGTTTTGTAATCTCCTATCTTGTTAAATTCCTCCTTAAATCTATAAATGTAATGAATACTGTTATCTACTGCAATACCTATAGTAATTGCAGCAATTGTAATAGTCATCATGTCTAGAGGAATGCCTAGAATTCCAATTATGCCAAGAATAAAAAAAGCAGCGATGAAATTTGGCACTATACCAATCAAAGATAATTTGATATTTTTAAATAATACCAGAAACATTGTGAAAATTCCAATCATGACTAATCCCAAAGTTAAAATTTGAGATTTGAATAAACTTTGTAAGAGATTGTTAAATAAAATTAATACACCAGCTAATTTAAATCTGTTTTTATCTAAATTAAGTTTACTCTGAAGATCATCTTCTATTCTGTTGATTAAATCATTTCTTCTTAAATCCTCTTGTGAGTCGATTATTCTTAAACTTATTCGAGCCTCGTTATCTTTTATTGAAATATAAGGGTCTACTATTTCTGTTTTTATACTTTGGGGAATTTTAGTATATAAAACCCCCATTTCTAAAGTACCTAGAGGCTTATCATTGTTTAGTTGCGTAGCAACATCAATAATAGAGGAAAATGATAAGACTTTACCAGTCTCTGGTAGACTATCTAGATAATTATGAACATTAGCAATTGTGTCAATTTTATCTTTCGTGAACCAATATTTTTCATTATCGTTTTCATCTTCATTTTCCCAATCTTCGAATTCATCATCATCTTTTAATTGCTCGTTATTTAAATTAGGAAATTTTAAAATAACCTCTAATGGGGTTGTTCCTCCTAATTTATCATCAATTAATTTCATTCCTTTATATATTTCAGTTTTTTTACTGAAGTAATTTATAAAACTATTTTCCACCTCTAATTTGCTAACACCAAAAATACTTATAAGTAAGATAACGCTAGTTATCATAAAAATTGGAATTTTAAATTTTAGAGATATCTCTCCAAGAAGCTTTGTTATTTTTGAACCGTTATCTTTTTTAATAGATATATTTTTGGTAGAAGTGAAACTTAATAAAGTCGGAAGTAAAGTAAAAGTAATTATAAATGATGTGATTAATCCAAAGGTCATCATCCAGCCAAAATCAATAATTGGTTTTATTTCACTAAAAATTAAGGACAAAAAAGCTATAATAGTTGTCAAAACTGTATACAGAATTGGCCAAAACATTTTACTAGTCGTCAAAATTAATATTTCCAAATTAGATTTAGCTGAATTTGATTTTCGAAATTGTAAAAATCTTGTGCTCATATGAATATTCATTGCCATTGTTAAAATTAACATTAATGCAATAAAATTAGAGGAGATTACTGTTACTTTCCAACCAAGTAAGCCAAGTAACCCCATCATTATAATTACAGAAAAAAAACAACTACTTATAGGAACTATTATCCAAATTAACTTTTTAAAGACAAACCAGAGAGTTGCTATTATAAATATTAAAACCCCAAGACCAAAAACAATAATATCACTTTTGATAAATGTCATCATATCATCAGCAATCATTGGAATACCACCTAAATAAATTTTTCCAATATCTTCATAACTTTTTATTACATCTCTAATTTCTGAAATATTGTTATGATTTTGTTTTTTTATTAAATCTTTATATTCTTCAATTTCTCTTCGTGATAAATTTTCAATATTTTCTAAAACTGGCCTTTGCTTGATATTAACTATTATTCCACTTGTCTTTCCATCCTCACTTATAACAAAGTTTCTAAATACTGGACTATTTAGAATTTCTTTAAAGCCTCTCTCTCTATCAATATCTTCATCCTTAAGTGTTTTAAAGGACACTAATCTTTCCTGAAGAGGTGCATCTGAATTATTTAACAAGGGTATATCTAATAATGTGATTACACTGTGAACCCAATCCAAACTTTGAATTTTATATTTTAAGCTTAATAAATTATTTATGGAAGCATTTGTAACCATACCCTCATTTGGAGTATATGTTAGTATCAAAAATTCTTTTGATCCGTATCGATTAGTTATTTCTCTCAAATACTCTAGGTCAGGATCTCCTTCTATTAACAAAGTTTCAGAGGAAGCGTCTAACCTAAAATCCTTAGAGAAATAACCAAAACTAAAAAGTATTATCAATAAAATTGCAAAAACAGACTTTGGATTTTTTAATATTGTACTTTCATACAAATTTACAAACATAAGTTCTTTTATATTGGAAATTAATTAATTTGAGTATCTTTAAATTTGGTAAATCTTTCCTCAAATTCAAGAGTTACTTTACCAATCGGACCGTGTCGTTGTTTCCCAATTATAATTTCTGCTAAATGAGCAACCTCATTCATCTTGGCTTGCCATTCAGCATGTTCTACTGTTGCTTCTCGTGGTTCTTTTCTTTGAAGATAATAACCTTCTCTATAAACAAACATAACAACATCAGCATCTTGTTCTATTGATCCAGATTCTCTCAGATCTGCTAGTTGTGGTTTGTGATCATCACGTTGCTCAACTTGACGTGATAATTGAGATAATGCGACTACGGGAACACTAAGTTCTTTAGCTATAGCTTTGAGACCTTGAGTAATTTGAGAAATTTCTTGAACTCTGCCATCTTTATTAGCTGTTGTTCCTCTCATAAGCTGTATATAATCAACAACGATCATTTCCAATCCATGTAATCTTTTAATCCTTCTTGCGCGATTACTCATAGCCGCAATACTAATTGCAGGTGTTTCATCTATGAATAGTGGGAGTTCAGCTATATTTTTTGATGTTTCTAAAAATTGATCAAACTGTTCATCTGAAATTCTTCCACGTCTAATATCATTTGACCCTATTCTTGCTTGTTCTGACAGTATTCTAGTTGATAGCTGCTCAGATGACATTTCTAATGAAAAAAAAGCTATTGAAGATTTTTTTCCATTGTCTTGAACATATTTTGCAGCATTGAATGCGATATTGGTTGCTAAAGATGTTTTTCCCATAGAGGGTCGACCTGCGATGATAATTAAATCTGAATTATGAAAACCACCAAGTTTGTCATCTAAATCTCTTAGCCCGGTTGGAACTCCAACTATTCCTCCTTCATTTTTATAAGCAGCTGATGCCATTTCAATAGTTTGTTTCATTGCATCATCAAATTTAATTAAAGATGAATTAAAAGATCCTTTTTCAGCTAAATCAAATAATAACCTCTCAGAGTTTTCTATAATATTTTGACCACTTGAGTCCAAATCATTCATTTTTGCATTATCTATAGTTTGCTCAGATATTTTAATTAGTTCGCGCCTCACATACATGTCGTAAATTATTTTGGAATATTCAATCGCTTGTCTTAAAGAAGTAGAGAACTTGGTAATTTTTACTAAGTATTCAGGTACGTTTAAGTCATCTTTTTCATTTTCAAAATAATTCTTTAGAGTAATTGGATTTGCAAGCATCCCCTTATAAATTAAATTTTCAATAGCATTATAAATTTTTTGATGCATTGGGTCATAAAAATTTATATTAGATATCATTGCACTTATTTCATCAAAAATTTCGTTGGTGACTAGTATTGAGCCTATCACTGATTGCTCAGCCTCAATATTGTTAGGAAGTTCTTTAAATTTATCCTGAATAACACTAAGACTTTTTTCCATTATTAGAAAATATATGAAAATGCTTTATTTAAGAATTTAAAAAAAGTGTTGTGGATGAAATTGTATAATTATTGAATAGATTCAGCAGATTTTACATTAATTATTATTTCTGCATCAACTGCAGAGTGCAATGAAATTTTAACTTTATGCTTACCAAGAGTTTTTATTTCTTGGACCGGTTGTATCATTGAAGGTTTAATATCAACCTTGTCTTTTTCTTGAATTAATTTTGCTATTTCAGTTGGTTTAACTGAACCATATAATTCATTATTTTCTGTACTCAATTTCTTTACTTGATACTCTTTTTTATTTACTTGGTCAGAAATCTTTTGAGCTTCAGCTTTTTTACTGTTATCTTTTTTGGCAAGATCAGACTTAATTTTCTCCACTTCTTTTATATTTTCTTTTGATGCGTATAATGCTTTTTTGTTCGCTATTAAAAAGTTTCTAGCAAATCCTCTTCTGACATCTATAATTTGTCCTATCGATCCAATTCTTTTTATATTTTCTAATAAAATAACTTTCATTTTATAATAGTGCTAAATTTCTAGCTCTTTTTATTGAAATAGATAACTCTCTTTGTTTTTTTTGGCTCACATTAGTAATTCTTGAGGGTAATATTTTTCCATTTTCAGAAATGTACTTTTTAAGCAATTTTATGTTTTTATAATCTATTTTTGGTGCACCCTTAACAGACAATGGACAACTTTTTTTGAATTTATATTTATTTGGTTGAAAAATACTTAGTTTAGCAAAATTACTTTGTTTTCCTTTCTTATTTCCACTTTGTCTTTTAGGCATGATCAATTAGTATTTTTCTCTTTTTTTTCAAATTTTTCATTATCATCTTTTTTAGAAAAGTAATTTGTATCTAGATCAAAGTTTTTAACTTTAACAGTTAAATATCTTAATAATTTTTTATCAATAGACTCATTTTTTTCTAATTCTTCAACTACTTTACTTTTACCTTTAATTTTAAAATGAATGTAACTACCTTTCTTATTTTTTTTTATTAAGAAAGCCAAGTTTAATAAACCCCAGTTTTCTGTTTTAACAACCTCTCCCTCATTTTTTTCTACTATTTTTGAGTATTTTTCAGTTAGCTGCCTAAGCTCACTTGGTGAAGTATCTTGTCTAGCTATAATAGTGTGTTCGTATAAATTCATTTAAATTCTTTAATAAAACGAGAGGATATACTATTATAAGTCTTTAATTACAACACAAAAAAAAGACTAAAATTAAAAAAATTTTATATGTTTTCTGTAATTTTTCCTGGTCAAGGATCTCAAGTTGTAGGTATGGGAAAAGAGTTTTATGAGAAGTTCGAACTTGTAAAAAAATTATTTAAAGAAGCAGACAGCGCACTTGATGTCCCCTTATCTAAGATTATTTTAGAAGGACCAAAAGATGAATTAGATCTAACAGTAAATACACAACCTGCAATTTTTCTTATTAGTTATTCAATATTTCAAATAATAAGAAAGGAGTTCGATATTGATTTAAGTAAAGCAAAATTTTATGCAGGTCATTCCTTAGGAGAATATTCTGCAATTGCATGTGCTGGGTATTTAGATTTTCAAGAGACTATTAAAATTTTACAGGTAAGAGGAAATGCCATGCAAAACTCAGTTCCAAATGGCGAAGGAGGAATGTTGGCTGTGTTAGGAACAACTGTAAAAAATATAGAAAATATTTTAGAAGAAAACAAAGATAACTTTTATGCTGAAATTGCAAATGACAATTCTGAAGGACAGATTGTATTAAGTGGTAAAAATAAAGATTTAGTAAAAATGGGTCTTTTTTTAAAAGAAAATAAAATAAAAAATATAAAATTACCAGTTAGTGCTCCATTCCATTGCAGTATGATGAAAAATGCTACAAATATAATGAGAGAAGAACTGGGTCGATTAAAATTTAAAAAAGGTAGCAATCCCTTAATTTCTAATATAACAGCAAATGAAATATTTAATGCAGATGAATTAAAAGATTTATTGATTAAACAAATAGAAAACAGAGTTCGCTGGAGAGAGAGTGTTATAAATATGATTAATAAGGGAGTAAAACAATTTATCGAAATTGGTCCTGGAAAAGTTCTATCCGGTCTAATAAAAAGAATTAATAAAGAGGTAAATGTATGTTCAATTAATAATGAGGAGGAAATAAAAAATATTAAGATATGAATGATTTAAAAAATAAAAAGATTATAGTGACGGGTGCTTCAGGAGGGATAGGTAATTCAATTGTAGAGAAATTACATCAAGCGGGTGCGAATGTATTAGCATCAGGCACAAAAATTCAAAAACTTGAAGAATTAAAAAGTAAATATAAAAATTTGAAAATACTTAAATTTGATATTTCACAAAGTGAAAAGATTGAGGAATTTATCGAAAACTCTTTTACAGAATTAGATGGCCTAGATTGCTTAATAAATAACGCAGGTATTACTCAAGACAACTTAGCAATAAGAATGAATTTAGAAGAGTGGAAAAAAGTAATTGATATAAATTTAACATCAACTTTTTTAATGAGTAAATTTGCGATTAAGAAAATGATAAAAAATAAAAAAGGTAAAATTATAAATATTACATCAATTGTTGGTCACACAGGTAATTTAGGACAAGTCAATTACACTGCCTCAAAAGCAGGCATAGTTGCGATGTCAAAAAGTTTAGCGATAGAATACGCTAAAAAAAATATAAATATTAATTGTATTTCTCCAGGGTTCATTAAAACTGCCATGACAGACAAAATAGATGAAAAATTTAAAGATATTATAATTTCAAAAATACCCTCTGCTAGACTAGGTGAACCAGAGGATATTGCAAATGCAGTTCTTTTTTTGGCCTCTAATCAGTCAGATTATATTAATGGCGAAACATTACATGTTAATGGAGGCATGTATATGGCTTGACAATCTAAGTAATTAAACTAATAACGATTTTAAAACAATAAAGGATCAATATGTCAGAAGATGTTTCAAGCAAAGTTAAAAAAATAGTTGCAGACCATTTAGGAATTGATGAAGCAAAAGTCACAGAGGAATCAAGTTTTATAGATGATTTAGGTGCAGACAGTCTAGACACTGTAGAATTAGTAATGGCTTTTGAGGAGGAATTCGGTTCAGAAATTTCTGATAGTGAAGCAGAAAAAATTTTAACAGTAGGTGATGCTGTAAAATTTATTGAAAGTAAAGCCAATTAAAAGATTTCTCAATGCCCAATCAAAATGATGGGGTAATGGTTATTTTATCATCTCCTTCCGGAGCTGGTAAAACAACTTTAGTAAAACTCCTATCAAAACAGAATAATTTTGAGATCTCAATTTCTCATACCACTAGAAAACCCAGACCAGACGAAATTGAAAACAAAGATTATTATTTTGTTAATGATGATAAGTTTAAGAAACTTATTAATGAAAAAGAATTTTTGGAATATGCAAAAGTTTTTAAAAATTTTTATGGAACAACAAAAACACCAGTTATAGAAAATTTAAGTAAAGGTAAAAATGTTTTGTTTGATATTGATTGGCAAGGAGCTAATCAAATTAGAAATCAGAAACTTAATTATAAATTAATAACATTTTTTATACTTCCACCTAGTAAAGAAATCCTATTCGAGAGATTATCTAACAGAGACATGAAAGACAAATTAATAGTAGAGGAAAGAATGAATCAATTTGAAAAAGATGTCTTGCATTGGGTCGATTACGATTATGTTGTAGTAAATGATAATTTAGAAAAATGCCATGCCAAAATTTTAAGTCTTATAGAGGCAGAAATTAATAAAGGAATAAAAAATTATGATATTGAATATATCAAAAATCACATAAAAAAACTAACCTCTTAAATTTTCATATTCTGAAGTAAGATTATAATAGGTGTCAAAATCTAAGTTTTGTGGTCTTAAATTTAGGTTGATATTAAGTTTTTTTGCCGTCTCTAAATTTTTGTTAAACAATTGATTATAAGTATTTTTAATCATTTTTCTTCTATGCATAAAAAAATTTCTAGTAATTTTTTCAAGATTTTTGGAATTTTTTATTTTTATAAAGTTTTTTTTTGGTTCAAAAAGTAAAAGACTGCTATCAATTTTAGGTTTAGGAAAAAAACTTGAGGGTTTTATGTCACATATTTTTTTAACCTTTAATTTCCAATTAGATATTATTGATAAACGTCCATAATTTTTTGTGTTAAAATCAGAAATAATTCTATCAGCAACTTCTTTTTGAAACATTAGAATAAGATTATCAAACCAAAATTTATTACTATCTAAATTTAAAATCCATTTACATAAAATTTCAGTTGAAATGTTATATGGTAAGTTTCCATAAACAGTAAGTATTTTTTTACTAAGTAAATTTTCATTTAAATTTAAAATATCTTGATTTATGACTTCAATTGAGTCTTTAAATTTTTCTCTTAACATGGAAGCTAATTGATTATCTTTTTCAATTACTAATAATTTGTTTGGATTTTCCTTAAGCAATGCTGATGTTAAATTTCCTGTTCCTGGACCGATCTCTAAAAGGTTTCTATCTTTTATCTCAATGATATTAATAATTTTATTAATTATATTTGGATCAATTAAAAAATTTTGACCTAGACTTTTTTTTGCTTTTATCACTTTTTATCTAAAAATTCTAAAGCTTTAATAAGACTAAGAGGATTTGATTTATTTTTTCCAATCATCTTAATATTAGGACCATGATCAGGAGAAACTCTCAAAAAGGGTAAGCCCATAGTTATATTAAAAGCATCATACTCAAATAAAGTTTTGATTGGTGTTAGCACTTGATCATGATACATGCCCAAAATAATATCAAATTTTTTTCTGTTTGATTTTAAAAATATAGTATCAGCTGAAAACGGTCCTTTAACATTGAAGTTCTTTTTAGATGCTCTTTTGATAGCAGATAATACAATTTCATTATCTTCGTTAAATTTTAGTATACTCTCACAGTGAGGATTTAGGCCTGTAACACCTATTTTTGGTTTGAATTTTAAATTTTTTTTATAAAAGTTATCTATAATAGTTATTTTTTCTAGAATTAATTTTTTAGTAATTCTATGACTTACCAATTTAATGGGTAAATGAGTTGTAATAGGGCAAACTGATAATTTTTTATTGTAAATAAGCATCCCAGTTTTTTTCTTATTGAAATAATCTGAGATATACTCTGTTACACCTAAATATTTTTTGTTGAAAAATAAACTTTTATTGATGGGACCATTTAAAAATTTGTAGCTAAACTTATTTTTTAAAAGCTTAAAGGCTGTATTAAAAGAGGTTTTTACATATTTTCTTTTAGATTCCTCTAATTTTTTTTTATTAGAAAAATTTCTAAAGTTAATATTTATTAAATTTATTTCTTTATTACTAATCTTGTAATCTTTTATTTTTTCAAAATTTAAGATTCTCAATTTTTTCTTGAATTTAAATCTTTTTGCCTCTTTCTTAAAAACACCAATGTTACAAATCAAAATAATAGGGCTTCTAAATTTATTTTTCTTTATAGATTTAAAAAAAATTTCAAAGAAGACACTATTTGGGTCTCCTGGAACAATTAATACTGGATTATTATTTTTCATCAATTTTGTAGTTCATTTTTATCTTATCAAAGTAAATTCGAGAAAATTGATTAAGTTGATTATTTGTCTCATTTTTAATTAATTCCGCGAGTAATCGCTTTTTATCTATCTTAGTCTCATTAATTCTAATTTGGTCTATTTTCAGAATTAAAAAATTATTACCTAGTGTAATCACATCGGAATATTCATTTTCTTTTAGATTTTCAAGCTTAGAAGATATTAATTTTGATAAGCTATCTTGTTTTATCCAACCTAATTTACCTCCAAGTTTTGAGCTATCTGATATACTATAAATGCTAGCAGTATTATTAAAGCCAATTTCATTTATACTTTCTTTAATTTGCTTAATCAAATTTTCTAATGGCTCATTTTTTTTTTTGTAAAAATTATTTCAGATAATAAAAATTCTTTTTGCTTTTCACTTTTTTTATTATTAACTTTACTAATTAATTCTGTCTTATTTATTTTAAGTTGATTATTATACCGGGCATAGATAAATTCGTTCCAGAATAACTCAATCTTAATTTTTTTTTTTATTTGTTCTATTGAATAATTATTATTTTTTTTAAGTTCACTATTAAATTGATCCTCATTTTCAAAGCCTAAACTTTTATACAAATTTTCTAATTGTTTTTGTGTGTAAGGATTGTTGCTATTAACATCAATAACTTTTTTAAGTTCTTTAGTTTTTATAATTTCAGTTACAAGAGATTTTTTTGCAAGTTCTAAAATTTTTTCATCATCTAATTTTGAAATATTAGGATTTAATATTTTGAGGTATTTACTCTCTTTTAATAAGTCGAAATTTGTTATTATTTCGTTATTTATTTTAGCTACGATAAATATTTGAGCATTTGATATGTAAGTAAAAAAAAATAAAATAAATATCTGAAATATTAAAATTTTAATTTTTTTTTTTATCATTTTAAATTTGGACTATTAGTTTCACCAAATGGAATTATCGTTAATCTTAGAAATATACTTTCCTCAGGCTTAATGTCCCTATCACTATAATAATCTTTATTATATTCAATAGAAGCTGATAAGCAGTCATTATTATATTGATACATTAAGTTATAATATTCTGTTATGTCTTCAGTTTTATTTTCTCTTGTAGAAAATGATAGACTATTTGATGAATCGATAGTGTATTTTAATGTATTAGTAAGATAAGAATTTTTATTTAAATCGTTGTTATCATTTAGATAATCAAAAGTAGTTATAAGTTTATTGTTACCAATTTCTAAAGATAAATTTTCGTAGTTGATGTCTGCAAAATTATTTTTAATTGATGTTGTGTATTTTGTGTTCAAAAATTCATTAGGATTAAAAATGATTTCACTAAAAATATTTGATGTTTTTTGACCTATTTGATTATTTAAGGGAAGATCATCGTTTTCATCTAATCTAAAATTATTTGCTAATTTAAGATTGATTATTTCCCTAGATACATTTTTATCAAATATCGAATACTCTCCGCCATATGCAAAAGATAAACCACCCTCAATTGTGTCATCATCAGCAATCCTATTCATAGAATATACGTTATTAATATCAATTCTCACGTCTTTATTTCTTTCATCTTTAGTGTGTGAGGGTGCTAAATTAAAAGTAAGTTTTGGTTTTAAAATTTTTTGGTGACTTTGGTTTTCTTTTATCAATGGAAATGAAGAATTATATTGAAACATTCCAGAAAGATAAATGTTTTGGTCTTCTTTATATTTAGAGGAGTTTTTACTGTCAGTAATTGAATTTCTTATAAGTAACTTATAGTCATTGTAAAAACCTGTTTTAGAAATTATTGGAAACGAGTTAAATACCAAATCATTAATATTCTTTTTTTCTAAAACATTCGTATTATAATTTCTGATGAGACCCTGTGATTTGAAAGAAAAATCTCCATTTAAATTTGTGTTATTATTAAATTTTTTATAAAGACTTACTTTTGGCAGAATAAATTCATATCTATCATTTGTATTTTTATTAAGATTTTCATAAACTGTAGTTTCAAAATTGATTGATAGATTATTTGAATATAAGTCTAAACCTAAAGAGTTTTCTAAAATATCTTTATCTGGAATAATTTCGGACCTTAGTTTATTTGATTTAAGATAGGTGTCATTTGAAGTTTTTTGCATTTTAAAATTAAATTTTCCGTTATCAAAATTTTCAAGATTTAAGTCTTTCACATAATTATAAAAAACATGGTTTTTTGAGTCTTTATCTTTTTCAGCAAAAATACTAAAATCTAAATTGTGTTTTGTATTTAAGTTAACTTCTCTGTATTCAGTTTGAAGTAAAAATTTGTCATCCATATAAATTCTAGGAGAAAAAGTAGCATCTCTATTTTCTGCAATCGCTAAAAAGTAAGGAACGTTGAGATAATTTGTTGAGGAGGATGAATTTTTAATTGTGGGGATTAAAAATCCAGATCTTCTTTTTACCGTTGGATCTGGATGAAAAAATTTTGGGAAATACATTACCGGTTTATCATAAAGACGTAATATAGCATTATCATAAAATATAGTTTGTTTTTTTTTATCATGTTTAATATTTTCCGCTGACATTTGCCATGGTGGACAACCATCTCTTTTTTTACAAGTTGTAAAAACACCTTTTGTTATTTCTGTTATGTTGTTATCACTCCCAAAACTGTTTCCTTTTAATCTCGGCTCATTCTCTTTATTAAAAGATTTATTATTTAAACTGATATCAACATCTTTACCAAACATTTTATTAGAGCGAGTGTTTATAAAAGCAATTGAAGTTTTAACTTGATTGCCATCTTTATCAATAGATATTAAGTTTGTTACTTTTAATAAGTTTTTGTCTAATTCGTAAATTATACTGTCAACAATATGTTGATTTTGAAGTTTATCATAAATTACAGTTTTTACATCTGATTTAATTTGATTTTTTTTTTTATCATAGAATATTTCATCAGTTTGAATTTTAAAATTTCTATCATCAAAAAAAATGATTACATTTCCTTTTGTATATATTGTAGAATCTTTTGATTTAAAAACTCCTTCATCAAAATTCATTTCCAAATTTCTAGATTTAATTATTGCTTTACTATTTCCGTAAGTTTTTAAAATTTTTAACTCTTTTGTAAATTCAAATTTATCTGCTTCTATTTCCATATCATCATCTGTGGAGATAGCTTTTCCGTCATATGCTTTAATTAAGTTTCCATTTTCAAATATTTCTAAACTCTTAGTTTCAAACTTATATGTTTGGGCTAGAAGTGATGAATTAAAGAAAAATAATACTATAGAAATTATTAAACTATTTTTCATTGACATTTATTAACCCTATAATTGAAATTATTGAAACAATAAAAAGAGGAAAAAATATTGATAAAATAATTGGTATCTTTCCTGTATTTCCTAGAGAGTTAAAGATAAAATTCATGTAATAAATCATAACAGACATAAATATCCCAATAACAATATGAAATATGAGAGATTTGTCTCGTGTAAAATGGAACATTATTATAGCTGAAAGGATTGTTAATACCCCATAGAACAGTGGTGTAGTAAAGAGTTTGAGTAAATGTATTGTAATCTCATCAGATGAGTATCCAAGATTTTCAAACTCTTTTTTTAAATCAAAAAGTCTTATCAAGTCTAATGTAGTAACATTTGAGAATAGATTATTAATTTTATCTTCATCAAAATTTGTTTCAAGAACGATAAATTCATCACTTTTTTCATTAATATTTTCTTTTGTAATCGTCGGATTATATATTATCCAAATTTTTTCTTTAATATCAATTTTGTTTGATTGAATAGTTCTTCTTAAATCAAAATTAGAATTAAATTCATTAATTATTACTTTTGATAAAAAGTTTTTATCTACATAAGCAGATTTGATAATTAAAATACTGTCATTAATTTCATCTTTTATCCATAACCCACTCTCATTTACCATGGCCAAATATTTGTTATCATCTGATAAGCCGTTTTTAATATTGGAATATTGAAATTTTAGTTTTGACGCCACATTGTAATAAACCAAAACGTTAAATACACCTATGAATATCGACAAAAAAAATAAAATTCTTATGATTTTAAGATTATCCAATCCATTCTTTTTTAATAGATTTAATTCTTCTTTTTTAAATAACTCATAAATTAAAAATTGGACAGTTAATAAAAAAATGAATGGAAATATTTCAAATAAAGTAATTGGAGCATTAAGCAATGTTAAAAAAAAAGGATAAAGAATATTGTTTTCTAAATTTTTGAAAAAAGAAATTTCCTCTAAAATTCCAAGAATCATACTTAATGAAAAAAAAATTATACTTATATTGATAAACTTAAATAAAAATTTTTTTATTAAATATTTTTGATATATCCTAAACATATTTCACCATTTTATAAAAAAATGAGTAAGCAAAAATAAATATAACCCAAGGTATTAATAAGTATATTAAGAATGAGTAGCTTGATATTGCAGAATATCGTAATGATGCTTCAGAAATGATTAATAGAAAAAATGTTAAAACGAATATCAAATTTTTTACTTTATTATACTGAATGTCATTTTTTGAAAATATAATTAAAAAAGAGCAAAGAATTGTAATTACTGGAATATAAATTGGTTTATAAAATCTTTTAAGTAACTCTTGAATAATCTCTTTTTTTAAATTTTCACCACATTTAAATGATTCATATATATTTTTACCAGCATCAAAATTAAAGATACAACTTAATAATTTAATTGAACTTATTTCTTGAACCTTAGGTACTATAATTGTTGTAGTAGTATAGTCCTGAAGATTAAAATCTATTTGATTAAAGTCAAATATGTTAATTTTGGAATTTTCATTATTAATCATTCTACCATCTAAAAGCTTAAATATTTTTTGTTTTTCATTTTCAATTAAAATTCCACTTTTAGCATATATCATTTTTGAATTATTTTTTGTTGAGTCATCAAGAAAAATATCTGAATAGGAGCCATCCTCATTTTTTTTATCAATGAATATTGTAAGCCCTTTCATCACATTGATAAATTTCCTTTCTTTTATGAGTGAAGTAAAAAAATCAATGTTGGATTCTTTAAGATAATTTCGAGCTTTAAATTGAGAATTGGGTGATATATATGAACCTAAAATTATTTGAAAAATCATCAAAGTAATTGAAAAAATTATTACTTTATTAATGAAATTAATTTTACCAATCCCATTAATCCAAAAAATATTTAGCTCATTTTTAAGTTCATAACTTATAATTGTATAAAATATTGAGATAAAAAATATAAAAGGGAGTATTCGGTGTAGTATTTTAGGTAAGTTAAGAATAGTATAAAAAAAATATACTTTCAGGCCATGTCCATCTTCTGTAACAAAGTCAAAATAATTTACAGCTTGAAGAGTCCATACAATTATCCCCATTAATAGGAGAGAACTTATAAAAAACTTCGAAGTATCCCAAATGAACTTTCTAAATATTAATTTTTTCATTGAAAATCTAATTTAACTTAATATATACCAATCATCTAATAATCAAATTAAGTAAAATTATGGCATTAAATCTAAGTTACATAAGTAAAAAAACTACAGGTGATCTGGTAATATTTTACACAGAAAAGTATAAATTAATCGAACTTAATTATTATTTTAAAAATCAGGAGATAGATTATATAAATCAGATAATAAATTCAAAATCGATAAGAGCAAACAACAAAAAACTATCAATTTTTAATCTTAACCCCTCCCAAAGAATTGTTATTGTCCCTGTAAAACCGGGTCAAACTTCTTTTGAAAACGAAAAAAGTGGAGCAAAATTTTATGAATTTTTGAAATCTAATTTTGTTTTTTCAATCAGCATTTTAGATAAAAACGCAAAATTTTTTTCTAAGAAAAATAAATTTTTTTTAAATGAATTTCTACATGGATTACAGTTAAAGTCATATGAATTTAATAAATATAAGACTAAGGATGAAAGTAAAAATATTAATATTAATATTCCAATTAAGATGAAATCTAATATTAAAAAGATTAATTCAAAATTCAATGCAATACTTAATGGAACAAATTTAACTAAAGATTTAGTTTCAGAACCTGGCAATATTCTTCATCCAGATGAATATGCAAAAAGAATTATGCAATTAAGAAAATTTGGTTTGAAAGTTACTATTTTGAATAAAAATAAATTGAAAAAAATGGGAATGAACGCATTATTGGGTGTTGGCCAAGGAAGTATTAGAGGATCTTACCTAGTAATAATAGAGTGGCGCGGTTCTAGTAAAAATAACAAACCCCTTGCTTTTGTAGGAAAAGGAGTTTGTTTTGATACTGGTGGCATATCTTTAAAACCAGCTAAATTTATGGAGGATATGACTTACGACATGGCTGGCTCCGCAGTTGTTGTTGGATTAATGAAAAATTTAGCTTTAAGAAAAGCAAAAATAAATGCAGTTGGAGTAGTAGGATTGGTTGAAAATATGCCTGATGGAAATGCACAAAGACCAGGTGACATTGTAAGATCTTATAGTGGAAAAACTATAGAAGTTTTAAATACAGATGCTGAAGGAAGGCTAGTTTTAGCGGACGCACTCACTTATACAGAAGAAAAATTCAAACCAAAATTTATTATTGATTTAGCAACATTAACAGGAGCAATTATAGTTGCATTAGGCTCAGAATATGCAGGTTTATTTAGTAATGACGATAAATTATCAAATCAGATTTATAATTCAGGTATCAAAGTTGACGAGAAAGTTTGGAGAATGCCACTTAATAAGAGTTATGATAAATTAATTAATTCAAAAAAAGCAGACATGCAAAACATTAATTATGTTGGAGGAGCAGGATCTACAACAGCAGCACAATTTTTACAAAGGTTTATAATAAATAAAACACCATGGGCACATCTTGATATTGCTGGGATGGCTTTTTCAAAATACGGTGGAGCTTTGAACTCAGGTGGTGCCACAGGTTTTGGAGTAAGATTATTAAACCAACTTATTGAGGATAATTATGAATAATTTAGAACAAACACTGTCTATTATTAAACCTGATGCAGTTGAGAGAAATCTTGAATCAGAAATTAAGTCAATGTTTATAAAAAATAATTTTAAAATTATAAAAGAAAAAAAAATTCAAATTGAAAAATCTGAGGCTGAAAAGTTTTATAAAGTCCATGAAACAAAACCGTTTTATAATGATTTATGTTCCTATCTTTCATCTGGTCCCATAATTGTTATGATATTAGAGAAAGAAAACGCAGTCATTGCTAACAGAGAATTAATGGGTTCAACTAATCCAAAGGAAGCAAAAGAGGGGACTATTCGAAAAATATATGGAATCTCAATTGATAAAAACTCTGTACATGGTTCAGATAGCTTAGAAAATGCACAAATAGAGATAGATTTTTTTTTTAAAGTCTAGCTATTATTTTTTTAAGAGCTTTTGGGTACAAAAGATGTTCTTGTTTAAGAATTCTTTTAGCAAGTTTTTCAGGATTATCATTTTTTAGTATAGGAACCTTTTTTTGAAGGATAATCTTTCCAGCATCAAGTTTTGAATTGACAAAATGAACAGTGCAACCAGAAAACTTTTCTTTATTTTCCAACACTTTTTGGTGTGTATTTAAACCTTTATATTTTGGTAATAATGATGGATGAATATTGATTATTTTTCCTTTAAATTTTTTTATAAAATTTTTTGTTAAAATTTTCATAAAGCCTGCAAGACAAATCAAATCTATATAATTTTTTATCAATTCATCATTAATATGTTTTTCAGCATTCAAAATATTATTATAATTAATCGACTTTTTTTTTATTTTAAATTTTCTTGCATACTGGAGACCTTTAGCTTTTGAGTTACTAGAAATGACTAGTTTAATTATAAATTGAGAGTCTTTTTTAAGTGAATGCTTAATTAAATTCTTAAGATTACTTCCATTCCCAGAAATAAAAACTGCAACTTTTGTTTTAGTAATTCCAATTAATTTTCCCATTTAACTTAATTCTATTCTGACTTTTAATAATCTTTCCAATTAAATAAGGTTTAAATTCTTTAGAAAAAAATTTATTTATCTTATTAATATTTTTAGGATTAATTATTATACAAAAACCCACTCCACAATTAAACGTTTTTAACATTTCAGTATCTGATATTTTGTTATTTTTTAACCAATTAAATATCTTTAAGGGTTTTATTTCATCCAAATTTATATTAGCACATAGGTTATCAGGTATTATCCTTTTAATATTATCAGCTATTCCTCCACCTGTAATATTTGCACAACCATTTATTAAGTTTTTATTTGTAAGATTTAAAATTTCTTTTACATAAATTTTTGTTGGTTTAATAAGTTCTTTTTTTAAAAAATTGTTTTTAATCAATTTTATTTTCTTTTTCTTAATTACATGTCTTATTAAAGAGTAGCCGTTAGAATGAATCCCTGAGGAAGGTATAGCAAATATTAAGTCTCCTTTTTTAATTTTGTTTTTATTTAAAATTTTTTTCTCATCAACTATGCCTACTGAAAAACCTGCAATATCGAATTTTCCTTTTTCGTAAGTTCCAGGCATTTCAGCTGTCTCACCACCAACAAGTTGGCATTTAGCGATATTACAACCTTTCATTATTCCTTTTATAATGGCTTTAACTTTTTTTAATTCAATTTTATTAATTGAAATGTAGTCGAGAAACAAAATGGGCTTTGCTCCTTGAACTATTAAGTCGTTTACACTCATGGCAACTAAGTCTATGCCTATAGTATCAAATTTATTTAAAAAGTTTGCTATTTCAACTTTAGTTCCTACTCCGTCTGTGCAAGCAACTATTTTTGGGTTTTTAAACCCTTTTGGAATGCTTGAAATAGACCCAAATCCACCAATATTATTAAACTTTTTGTTGCCTTTTTTTTTTGATGAAATGCTAGATATGAAATTAACAAATCTATCTGCTGTTCTAATGTTGACCCCACTTTTTTTATAGGTAAAGAGTTTTTTATTCATTACAATATTGTTTAAAATAACTATGCATTGTCAAAAACTCTTATATATATTTTTTTTGGTTCTAGCTCTAAATTTATCTTTTTTTTCCACAAAAAAAGTAAATGCAAAAGTTTTTTATATAGATCAAGTAGAAATTTTAGAAAAATTAGTAAATAACTTTAACAAAGACATTCTTATTAACAAAGGATTTGAAAAAGCATTTAAGGATTTAATGACTATGATGGTTAAATCTAAAGATTTATCAAAAGCTATTGATGTAAGTTTAAATGAAATTAAAAGTATGATAGAAACTTTTACAATAAAAAAAGAAAATTTCATTAATAATACTTATAATTTAAATTTAGGAGTATCTTTTAATAAAAAAAAAAATCTTTAATTATTTAAGCTCAAAAAATATATTTCCTGCGCAAATTATTAAAGAAAAATTTTTTTTTATACCAGTTATTATAGATCAATCTACAACAGATCTATTGATTTTTTCAAATAACCCAATTTATGAATATTGGAAAAAAAATGATAAAAAAGATTATTTAATTGAATATATATTACCAACAGAAGACTTAGAGGATATTAATTTAATTAAAAAAGAATATCTCAATCTAGAAAATTACGATTTTCAAGATATTATTAAAAAATATTTTCTAGACCATTCTATCATTGCCTTATTTTTTAAAGATGAAAATCAAGTGAAAATTTTGTCAAAAATTAATATTAAAGGGAATACATTTATTAAAAGTGATTCATTTTCAGAAATTGATTTAAAAAATATTGATAACTTAAATTTATTAATCGGTGATTTAAAAATTATTTACGAAGATTTTTGGAAAGATAATAATTTGATTAATTCATCCATTAAGCTTCCATTATTTATACAAGTTAAAAATAATAATTTTGATTTTATTTCTAAATTTGAAGAAACTTTAAATACAATTGATCTGATAAATAGTTATTCTATAAGTAGATTTAATAAAGATTATATTTTTTACGAAATAATTTTCAATGGAACGACCAAAAACTTTATCAATATAATGGAAGACAATGATTATAAATTTAATACACAGAAAAAAACTTGGATTTTAGAATGAAAAATTTAAATCAATTGATTATAAAATTTGATTATGAGCAAAATTTTAAAGATGATGATTTTTATATTTCAGACAGCAATAAGCATATTTTTAATTTATTAAACAGTTGGCCAAAATGGGAAAAGAACTTTTTAAATATTATAGGTGAAAAGTTTTCAGGTAAAACACATCTCGTAAATATATTTATCAAAAGATACAAAGGTATTAAACTTGATGCAAATTTATTGAAAGCAGATGATTTAAAAATGATTAAAATCCATGAAAATATAATTTTAGAGAATATAAGTGAAGATATTGATGAAAAATTGATTTACAGTTTATTTAATATTATTGATATTGATAATAAGTATATTATTGTAACTTCACGTAAGCCTATTGTGGATTTAAATTTTTCATTATTAGATTTAAGATCTAGAACAAAAAATTTTCTTTTGCAAACTATTGAAAAACCCGATGATGAGTTGATGTTTGCTTTAATTTTAAAAAATTTATCTGACCGTCAAATATCCATAGATAAGAAACTTATAGAATTTATTATTAAAAGAATAGATAGATCGTATGACAAAATATTTGATTTCATATATAAAGTTGACGAATTAAGTTTAAAAAAGAAAAAACCAATAGATTTTAAAATTATAAAAGAGGTTTTAGGAGAGTAATTGAGTAAAAAATATAGAACACATAATTGCGGTGAGCTTAATATAAAACATGTTGGAAAGGATGTATTACTTTCTGGTTGGATAAATAAAAAAAGAGATCATGGAAACTTATTATTTATAGATCTAAGAGACAATTATGGAATTACACAGTGTATTATAGATAAAGAAAACTCAAAATTTAATGAACTAGAAAAAACTCCATTAGAAACCGTAATAAGAATTGAGGGAAAGGTAGTAAATAGGTCAGAGGATACAATTAACAAAGAAATAAAAACTGGTGAAATTGAAATTGGAATTCAAAAATTTAATGTTTTAGGCACTTGTAAAGAATTACCCTTACCAGTATTTACAGACCAAGAATATGCTGAAGATATAAGACTCAAATATAGATTTTTAGATTTAAGAAGAAAAAAAATTCATGAAAATATTATTTTAAGGTCAAAAGTAATATCATTTATAAGAAATCAAATGCATGAATTAGGTTTTTTAGAATTTCAGACACCTATTCTAACATCTTCTAGTCCAGAGGGTGCTAGAGATTTTTTAGTTCCAAGTAGATTAAATCCTGGTAAATTTTATGCGCTTCCTCAAGCTCCACAGCAATTTAAACAATTAATTATGGTCTCAGGATTTGATAAGTATTTTCAAATCGCCCCTTGTTTTAGGGATGAAGATGCTAGAGCTGACCGAAGTCCTGGTGAATTTTATCAATTAGATTTAGAAATGTCATTTGTAGAGCAAGAGGATGTATTTAATGTGGTTGAAACATTGTTGATAAATACTTTTAAAGAATTCTCAAAGAAAAAATTACTTTTTAATAATTTTCCTAAAATTTCTTATAAAGAAGCTATGCTCAAATATGGATCTGATAAACCAGATCTTAGAAATCCTCTACTCATCAATGACATCACAGAAATTTTTTTAAGAGAAGATGTTTCTTTTGAAATTTTTAAAAGACTTGTAAAGAAAGGATCAATGGTAAGATGTATTGTAACCAAAAAAACTAAAGACAAGCCTAGAAGTTTTTTTGACAACATTGATAAATGGGCAAAAAATCAGGGAGCATCTGGATTAGCATATTTTACGTTAGAAAAAGATAAAGAAGTTTCAGGAAAAGGACCAATTGGAAAATTTTTTTCTAAAGAGTCTTTAGAGCAAATTATGAGTTTAACAGGAGCTGAAATAGGCGATAGTATATTTTTAGCTTGCTCAAATAAAAAAGATCTTGAGAGAATAACATCTCTTGCGAGAGAAAAAATTGCAAAAGACTTAGATTTGATTGATGATGATACTTTTGCTTTTTGCTGGGTTATAGATTATCCAATGTTTGAAATAAACGATGTAACTAATAAAATTGAATTTAGCCATAATCCTTTTTCTATGCCTCAGGGTAGTTTAGATAATATTAATTTTGAAAAACCCTTAGAAATATTAGCCTATCAGTACGACATAGTTTGTAATGGAATTGAATTATCATCAGGGGCTATAAGAAATCATATACCAGAACTAATGTATAAACTTTTCTCCATAGCGGGATACTCAAAAAATGATGTAAACCAAAAATTTAGTGGGATGATTAATGCCTTAAGTTATGGAGCACCTCCCCATGGTGGTATAGCACCTGGTATTGATAGGATAGTAATGTTACTCGCAAATGAGAAAAATATTAGAGAAGTAACAATGTTTCCTATGAATCAAAATGCTCAAGATTTGATGATGAATGCACCTTCAGATATAAATGATAAACAGTTAAAAGAATTAAACTTAAGCCTTAGATCTAAAAAATAATTATTTTTTCCCTTTGAGGTTTATTTTTACATCAGACAAATCAACAAGATTTTTTTTATAATTGTTTCTCACAAATCCTTTGCTGGTTATATCTTTTACTATTTTAAGTAATTGATTTTGATCATCTGAATTTTGTTCTATATTATTAATATCTGACCCGCCTATTGATGGGGTATGAGCTAAATCTTCTCTATTTAGATATGAAATTGCCAATTCTCTAAAAATATAATCTAGAATTGATGTGGCGCTAAGAATTCTATCATTCCCAACTACTTTACCAGAAGGTTCAAATTTGGTACCTATGAATGCACTAATATATTCGTCCAAAGGTACCCCATATTGCAAACCTAATGATACTGCTATTGCAAAATTATTCATCAACGCTTTGACTAATTCTCCTTCTTTGCTTGTATCAATAAATATTTCTCCAATTTTACCATCTTCATACTCTCCTGTATGTAAATAAACTTTATGATCACCAATAGTTGCTTTTTGTATGTAGCCTTTTCTTCTATCTGGCATACTAAATCTTTTACCAGACTTATCAGAGTTATATAAATTTTGAGTAAAAGTTTTTTGAAAAGCATCTTTTTTTAAAGTCTCATTAGATGCAACTATATCAATTTTTTTATCAACTACTTTTTTTTCATTAGCATCTAAATTTTTTGTTTTTCTGTTATCCAACTTAACATCTAGAATTTCAAATTTTCCATCATCTCTTTTTTCTAAGTTCTTTAGTTCTTTGTCGTTTATTTCATCAAGATAATGATTAACTTTGAATGTACACGTGTAATAAGTTTCAACTAAATATTTTGCCATTTTACTCCAATTTTAAAATTTTATTTTGATTTAAGAATCAATTAATTTATATACAAATCCATATTTTAGTCTAATTTAATTTATACAATTTAAAATTGAATAAAAAAAAAATTAATGTTGACACTTTTTAAAAAAATATTCACTTGGTGGAATCGGGACACTTTCGGAACTAGGTTAAAAACTATTTTTTTTGGGAAATTTGTAGGTTCAGACTCTTTTGGAAATAAATATTATGAGAGTAGAAATGGAAAAAGATGGGTGATATATTCTGATGAAATTGATGCGACTAAAATTCCTGTAGAATGGTATTCTTGGATGCATTTCACACCAAACAAAATTGAAAAAAAACATAATCTTGATAAATATCAGTGGCAAAAACCTCATCAATCAAATTTAACAGGTACTCAAAAAGCTTATTATCCAAATAAAGATAAAGAAAATGTTATTGATAAGAAATATAAAAGTTGGAAGTCTAAGTAAGTTAATTTTTATTATCAGTATTCTTATATCTGATGTTTCTTATGCACAGACACAAAGCATGATGATTGGAACAAAAACTGATATTAAAATTTTAGATAAAATTAGTTCAAAAAATGAGTTAATTAATTTAAATAATACTGATGAATATATATACAAAGATTTAGCAATAAAAAGCATGAAATGTACAAACTCTGAATTTGATGATAATCCAGAAATTAAGGCATATATTCAAGTCAGAGATCTCACCAGAAATGATAATGATAAAGTTTATGTGTTTAATGGCTGGATGTTTTCTTCAAGTCCTTCGATAGCACCTTTTGATCATCCTGTGTATGATATATGGTTAGTAGATTGTTATTAAATTATTTTTTCTTTATCGAGCCAGCTGACATTAAAATCAGAGTCTAGAAATCTTTTGTGGCTTAGTAGTTTTTTGTGTAATGGTATAGTTGTAGTTATACCCTCTATAACAAATTCATCTAATGATCTATTCATTCTTTGAATGGCTTCTTGTCTATTCCTTCCATGACATATAAGTTTACATACCATGCTGTCATAATATGGTGTAACTTTATATCCTTGAAAAATTGCACCATCAACTCTAGTTCTAAACCCTGAAGGCTGGTGACACATTCCTATAGTGCCAGGAGAGGGTTGAAAATTTTTACTGGGATCTTCAGCATTTATTCTACACTCTATTGCATGACCCCTTGGATTTATATCTGATTGTTTTAAAGCAGTTTCACCAGTATATGCTATCCATATTTGTTCTTTAATAATGTCAATACCGGTTACCATTTCAGACACTGGATGTTCAACTTGAACTCTCGTATTCATTTCAAGAAAATAAAACTTACCATCTTCAAAAATAAACTCTACAGTTCCAGCTCCTTCATATCCAATTTTACTTACCATTTTTACAGTTTTTTCAAAAAGATCATTTCTAATTTCGTCATTTAAAACTGGACTTGGGGTTTCTTCAATTAATTTTTGATGTCTTCTTTGTACTGAGCAATCTCTTTCATGTAAATGAACAGTTCTATTTTTTCCAGCTAATACTTGAACTTCAATATGTCTTGGATTTTGAAAAAATTTTTCTAAATAAATTTCATCATTTCCAAAATATTTTTGAGCTTCTGATTTCGCAGTTGAAAATAAAGTTTCAAAATCTTCTTCTTTTTGAACTATCTTCATTCCTTTTCCACCCCCTCCAGCAGATGCTTTTATCAAAACTGGAAAGCCTATTTTTTTACATAATTTTTTTGCCTCTATTATATTTTTAACTCCTCCCTCAGATCCCTCAATTATAGGTAAGCCATTTTCTTGGGCAATTTTTTTTGCCTGTATCTTATCACCCATCATCTCGATCAACTTTGAGGAAGCACCAATAAACTTTATATTATTTTCCTCAAGTATTTTAGCAAAGCTCGAATTTTCTGACAAAAAACCATAACCTGGATGAACAGCTTCGGCATTTGTAATTTCTATTGCTGACATCAAAGCCGGTATATTCAAATAGCTATTCGCTGGTTGATGAGAACCTATACAAACACTTTCATCTGCCATTCTTACATGCATACTGTCTCTGTCTACATCTGAATGAACTGCTACAGTAGAAATGCCCCATTCCTTACAGGCTCGAATTACTCTAACTGCAATTTCCCCGCGGTTTGCGATTAGAATCTTTTTAAACATTATTCTAAGATTAAAATTGTTTGTCCAAACTCTACTGGCTGACCATCATTTACACAAACTTCTTTTACTATGCCATCAGCTGTAGAAGGAACATGATTCATAGTTTTCATTGCCTCGACAATCATTACTGTATCACCTTTTTTAATTTTTTTTCCTACTTCCACAAATTTTTTTGCTCCAGGCTCAGGTGCGTGATATGCTGTACCTATTATTGGAGAAGTGATCTCTATTCCTGAGGATGTTTTACTTATTTTTTTTGTATTATCATTTAAGTTTGCTGCATTTTGAGTAATAGGTGTTGTCTGGTTATTTATTGAAACATTATTTTTTGAAACTTTAATTTTAGTATCTTTCTCAGTGAATTCTATTTCTGTGAGTTTGAATTCATCAAGATATTCACTAAGTTGTTTTATTAATGTTTTATCAATTTTCATTTTTAAGCATCTTGTCCAATGAAATTATGGCTAAAATATATCCTTCAGGACCTAAACCAAATATTCCTCCACTTACAATACTACTGATCAAGGATTTATGCCTAAATTCCTCTCTCTTATATATATTGGATATATGTAATTCAATAATTGGCTTTTTAAATACATCCAAGGCATCTCTAATTGCTACTGATGTATGGGTAAAGCCAGCAGCATTAATAATTATTCCGTCATAGTTTTTTCTAGCCTCTTGAATTTTAGTAACAATTTCACCTTCTATATTGGATTGAAAAAATTCAATATGAATTTTTAAATCATCACCTTTCTTAAGACATTTTTCTTTCAATTCTTCAAATGTCACAGATCCATATTGTGATTGTTCTCTTTCACCTAATAGATTAAGATTAGGTCCATTAATAATAATAATATTATTCATTCAGCATTTATATACGATGAAGAAATTAAAAAAAAATAAAAATTAGAGTTAACGGAAAAATAAAGATAATAATTGATAAATTAACCTTATATCAATTATTGAATGATTTAAATATACCTATAACAAAAGTAGCAATAGAATTAAATAAGGAAATAGTAAATAAAAAAAAATTAAAAAAAATGAAATTAAAAAATAAAGATATTATTGAAATCGTTCATTTTATAGGTGGAGGATAAGATGAGCAAAGATAAGTTAATAGTTGCAAATAAAAAATTTAGTTCCAGATTGATTGTTGGTACAGGCAAATACCAAAATATGACTGAGTGCGCTAAAGCAATTAAAATCTCAGGTGCAGATATTGTAACAGTAGCAGTTAGAAGGGTAAATATCTCTGATAAAAATAAACCTTTGTTAATGGATTATGTTGATCCAAAAAAGATAACATATTTACCAAATACTGCTGGATGTTTTACTTCCAAGGATGCTCTCAGAACTCTTAGGTTAGCTAGAGAAATTGGAGGGTGGAGGTTGGTAAAATTGGAAGTTTTAGGAGACAAAAAAAATCTTTTTCCAGATATGATTGAAACATTAAAGTCTACAGAAGTTTTGTCTAAAGAGGGATTTAAAGTAATGGTTTATTGTAATGATGATCCGTTAATGGCAAAAAGATTAGAAAACGCTGGAGCATCAGCAATTATGCCTTTAGCTGCTCCTATTGGTTCAGGATTAGGAATTCTGAACGAAACAAATATTAAGATTATAAGAAATCAAACTAAATTACCTTTAATAATTGATGCGGGACTCGGACAAGCATCCGATGCAACTGTTGCTATGGAACTTGGATGTGACGGTGTACTAGTAAATACGGCGATAGCTAAAGCAAAAAAACCATTTATGATGGCAGAAGCATTTAAAAATGCAGTAATATCTGGAAGACAATCTTTTCTATCTGGAAGAATTGATAAAACTTTAATGGGAAAACCTTCTTCACCAACAAAAGGAATTATCTAGTTTTTTTATAATATTTTTTTTTGAAATTTTTTTTCTTGATAAATTTTTTTTTAACTTTTAAATTAACCTCTTTAGCAGTAATCTTTTTTTGATCTAGATTTTTAAGTTCTTCGTGGTTTTCAACAATTTCAATAGTTTTCTTAGATTTATTTTTTAGAATAATTATGTATTCGGGGATTATGAGAGTATTGTCAGTAATAATATCAATTTTCATTTTATTTTTTTTTTCTAAGTAAGTTAAGTCATCAACAAAATTTTCTTTTAAAAAATCAGAAATTTTTTTACAAACTCTAAGTTCAACAAATTTGGCTTTATTTAATACAGATTTTAGTTCTACTATTTTTAAAAGTTTCTGAGCAAAAGACTCATCTGTTAATTCTACTTTCCATTTTACAGCACTTTCTCTTAGTCTTTGTCTTGACATTTCAAGTAATCCAAAATTACTTATTCTACCAATTTGAATTCTTGCTCTATCTGATCTGCACTTTTCTTTTAATCGTCTTTCGACCATTCTACGATTTCCGTAACTTAACATATCAATAAAATCTATTATAATTAATCCAGATAAATCTCTTATCTTTATTTGTCTTGCAATTTCTTCAGCTGCTTCAAGATTTGTATCTAGTGCGGTGTTTTCAACGTTTTTTTGTTTGATTGAACTCCCAGAATTTATATCAATGGACACAAGAGCTTCTGTTGGATTAACAACTAAATATCCACCAGAATTTAGTTTTATTTCTGAGTCAAATATTTGATTCAATTTTTGTTCAATTTTTTCCTCAATAAATAAAGGTATCTTTCCTCTATATTTTTTAATTTTTTTTTACGTGTGAAGGCATCATCATTTTCATAAAATTTTGGGCTTTTTTATATCCTTCATTACCTTCTACAATAATATTTTTTGTATTTTCATCATACATATCTCTTAATGTTCTTTTGATAATTTCACTCTCTTGATGAATGAGAGAGGGGGCAATGGAATTTAAAGCAATATTTTTTATTTGATTCCAGGTACTCTTTAATGTTTCTAAATCCTGGCTGATTTCATTTTTGGTTTTATTACTTCCAGCTGTTCTAACAATTAAACCCATTCCTTTTGGAATTTCAATATCATTAAGAATAACTCTAATTTTTTTTCTGTCTGCGGGATTAAATATTTTTCTAGAAATACCACCTCCTTTGGGTGTATTAGGCATTAATACTATATATTTACCAGCAATTGATATAAATGTACTTAAAGCTGCACCTTTTTGACCTCTCTCATCTTTAATTACTTGCACCAATATCACTTGATTAGGTTTAATTACCTCCTGGATTTTATATCGTTTAAATTTAAAAGGTTTTCTATTTTCTTTTTCTTTTTCTTCTAAGGTTGGACTAGTATTATTTAAATCACTTTCAGCGGTATTATCGTGTGAAGTATTTTCTTTTTCATCATCACTTTTATCTACCTCTAGAGGATCATCAATTTCTAGTTTACCTTCAGCTAAATTTTTTTCTTCCTTAGCTTCAACTTCCTTTGAAAGTTCCTCTCTAGCTTTTTCTTCCTCTTGTTTAATAATCTCTAGATCACTTTGAGGTATTTGATAATAATCAGATTGAATATCGTTAAATGACAAAAAACCATGTCTTTCTCGACCAAAATCTATAAATGCTGCTTGAAGAGACGGTTCAATCCTACTTACTTTTCCCAAGTAAATATTATTTTTAATTAAATTGTTTTTTAAGCCTTCGTATTCGTAGTCTTCAATATTGTTTTCAGACTTAAGTACAACTCTAGTTTCATTTGGATGCGAAGCATCAATATATAAATTTTTTTCCATAATGTTTGATTAATTTGACTCATATTTTTTAAAATTTTGTATCTATAATGCCTTATCTTTAACAAATTCCGCTATATAATGGAATTAAAATGAATAAGTTTTTAAAAAATATTTTGTTAAGTATTTTAGGAATTATTTCAGTTTCATCTGTTGTAATTTTGATAGTTTTATGGACATTTTCTAACAGTATTCCTGATTATAGATTTTTAAAAAATTACAAACCTCCAGTTTCAAGTAAAATGTATTCTGGAAATGGCGAATTAGTTGCAGATTTTTCGAAGGAGAAGAGAATTTTTGTTCCTTACGAAGCCATACCTAAAAATGTCATAAATTCCTTTTTATCAGCTGAGGATAAGAATTTTTTTTCTCACCCAGGAGTTGATGCAAAAGGTGTGATGAGAGCTATAATTAATAATATTCAAAATGTTATGAGTTCAAAACGTCTTGAAGGGGCATCAACTATTACTCAACAAGTAGCAAAAAACTTCTTATTAACAAATGAAGTTAGTATCAATAGAAAAATAAAAGAGGCTATATTAGCTTTTAGAATTGAAAGAGCTCTATCGAAAGAGAGAATTCTAGAATTATACCTTAATCAAATTTATTTAGGAAGTGGTGCATATGGGGTTGCTGCTGCAAGTTTGGAATATTTTGATAAGTCAATTAAAGAATTAAATTATAACGAGGCAGCATTGCTTGCAGCATTACCCAAAGCACCTAGCAAATATAATCCATATAGAAATAAAGATCTTGCAAAATTTAGGAGAGATCTTGTTTTAAAAAATTTGTTTGAAAATGATTTTATAAATAATAATGATTACAAAGTTTTTAAAAATAAACCCATTAAACTTAAAAAAGTTAAAAAGGTTTATTTAGAGGACTCTCAATATTACATCGAGGATGTTAGAAAAAATATAATTGATAAACTTTCTTATGAAAAAGTATATAATCAAGGATATAACATAAATACTCCAATAAATTTAAAGTTACAAAAAATAGCAACTGAAGCATTAAGAAACGGTTTGATTGCTTATGATAGAAGAAAAGGTTGGCGGGGACCAATAGCAAATGTTAAATATTCAAAAAATTGGTTTAAAAAATTTGAAAAGGATTTTAATTTAGAAAAATCTATAGGCTGGGAAATTGCAATTGTAAAAGAGATAAATCAATTTAACTCTATTATTGAAACTCAAAATTATTCAAGTGGTATAATAGAATATAAAAACGTTTCTTGGGCTAAAAAAGAATTTAAAGAATTACTTAAAGAAGGTGACATTATATATGTTAAGAAAATAGTTAAAAACTTTTATAGCCTTCAGCAATTACCAAGAATAAATGGTGGAATAGTAGCAATGGACCCATTTACGGGTAGGGTGCTTGCTTTGAGTGGGGGATTTAGTTTTAAAAAGAGTGAATTTAATAGAGCTTCACAAGCTTTAAGACAACCAGGCTCTGCTTTTAAACCTTTTGTTTATGCATTAGCATTGGAAAATAAATATACACCCTCATCATTAGTTTTGGACGCACCTTTAGTTCTAGATCAAGGTGTAGATTTAAAAAAATGGAAGCCTGAAAATTATGGCAAAAAGTTTTATGGCCCTTCAACTTTAAGAGTAGGATTGGAAAAATCAAGAAATTTAATGACAGTAAGAATAGCCCAAAATTTGGGGGTAGATAAAATTGCAAGTTTTTCAGAAAAAATGAATATCTATCAAAAACCAGAGGAGCTTTTGTCTATTTCGCTTGGTTCAGCTGAAACCACTTTACTGAATCTTACCTCTGCCTATTGTTCTTTTATTAATGGGGGAAAGTTAATTAAATCTATTTTAATTGATAGAATTCAAGATGGAGAAGGCAATACAATCATAAATAATGAAAATAGAAAATGTGTCGATTGTGATAGAATATCTTTTACTGGGAAAGAATTTCCAAAGATTGACGATAATTATCAACAAGTTATTTCACCTCAAACTGCTTATCAAGTGTCATCAATTTTGCAGGGTGTTATTCAAAGAGGAACAGGAAAAAAATTGAGAAAGCTTGGATTAAACCTTGCAGGCAAAACTGGCACTACAAATGAAAATACTGACGCATGGTTTGTTGGATATACATCTAATTTAGTGATTGGTGTTTACGTTGGCATGGACAATCCTAAACCACTAGGTAAATTTGAAACTGGATCAAAAGCAGCATTACCAATTTTTGAGGAATTTGTGAAAAAAGCCATAAAAAAATCTGATGCAAGACCATTTAAAGTGCCCGATGATATTACTCTGATGGTTGTAGATCCCAATACTGGTAATAAAGCTAAATTTAGCTCAAAAAATACTATAATTGAGTCATATAAAAGCAAAAATATACATGATGGAAAAATCTTATATTCAAATAACAATAGATTAGATACAAATAATATATTAAGGTTCTATTAATGAATGACAAATATTTAATATTTAAAAAAGAAATAGAAAAAATTAATCAAAGAGTTAAGGAGTATCTTTGAAAAGCATAATATTGCGTCTAAATTAGACAATCATAATAAAGAAATGCTTGAAGCCAACTTTTGGCAAGACAGGGCTCGTTCACAAAAAATAGTAAAAGAAAAAAAATTATATGAGGATTTAATTAATTCCTATGATCAGTCAAGTAGCCAACTTCAAGATCTTGAGGATTTATATGAATTAGCTTTAGATGAAAATAACTCAGATATACAAAATGAGATAAGTAAAAATATTTCAGATTTAAGACTACTTGCAAAAAAAAATGAAATAAAATGTTTTTTATCTAAAGAAGCAGATCCATTGGATGCCTATATTGAAATTCATGCAGGAGCAGGAGGCACTGAAAGTCAGGATTGGGCGGATATGCTTAGAAGAATGTATTTAAAATGGTCAGATAACAGAAATTATAGATATCAAATAGTCAGTGAACATAAGGGAGATGAGGCAGGAATTAAATCTACTACAATAAAAATTGAAGGTGATTATGTATTTGGGTGGTTAAAAAAAGAGTCTGGTATTCACAGATTAGTTAGAATTTCACCTTTTGACTCCGGCGCTAGAAGACATACTAGTTTTGCGAGTGTATGGGTTTATCCAGTGGTTGATGAAAACATCAATATTGAAATTTCTGATAAAGATCTAAGGGTAGATACCTATAGATCTAGTGGTGCTGGAGGACAACATGTAAATACAACTGACAGCGCTGTACGAATAACCCATATACCTTCAAAAATCGTTGTACAATGCCAAAATGAGAGATCTCAACACAAAAACAAAGAGACATGCATGAATATGTTGAGAGCAAGATTATACGATTTTGAAATAAAAAAAAAAGAGGAGCAAAATCAAAATTCAGAATCATCTAAATCTGATATAGGCTGGGGTCATCAAATAAGATCTTATGTTCTACAACCTTATAGACTAGTTAAGGATAATAGAACTGACCACGAAAGCACAAGTCCAAGCAAGGTCTTGGATGGAGAAATAGATGAATTTCTTGAAAAATCTTTATACCAACTAAAATGAAAAAAATAATCTATAGATCAGTTATTTTTCTAATATCAGTATCATTTTTTTTATTAATCTATTTAAGTACTATTGGAATAAAAACAAATAAATTCAATTCGCAAATAATTTCTCAGATAAAAAAAATTGAACCAAAAATTAAATTGAAACTTAATGATGTAAGTGTGAAGTTAAATTTGATCAAATTTACAATTGATGCTAAAACAGTTGGAACCTCTATCATTTTAAAAGATAAAATAATAAAACTTGAAAATATTAAGTCACAGATTTCCTTAAACTCTATTATAAATAATGAATTTGCGTTATCAGAGATATCAGCATCAACTAATTCATTGCCTATAAAAGATATGATAGGTTTTATTAGAGCACTTAATAGAGATCCTAAACTTTTCATTGCTGAAAAATTTATCAAAAATGGGTACATAGTGACCAATCTAAATTTCAAATTTGATGAATTTGGAAAATTAAAAGATAACTACAAGATAGATGGTTTAATAAATGATGGTCAAATATCGATGTTAAATAAAAATCTAAACAAATTAAATTCTGGTTTTCAGTTTTCAAATAATAAATTTCAATTTTTTGATATGAATTTACTTCTAAACAATAAAAAAATTTTAATACCATACCTTATTGTAACTAAAAAAAATAATGGGTTTTTAGTCTCTGGAAAATCAAATACCAAAGATATTGAACTTAATAATAATGATATTAAAAATTTGATAAATTATGAATTTTTAAATAAAAATTTTCAAAAAATAAGATTAAGCTCAGATTTTGATTTCAATTTTAAAGTAAATCGAAAATTTAAATTTTATGATATTTTGATAAAATCAAATTTAGATGTCGATTATCTAAAACTTAAAAATAGTATTGATTTAAAAGATATTTTCCCAAATATTAAAAAAGAATTTATATTAGAGAATCATAAAATTGAATTAGTATATAATAAAAAAAATCTTAACATTGTTGGATCTGGTAATGTGTCTTTTCAGGATAAGGAAGATTCTTTAGAATATGAATTTAAAAGACAAAAAGATAAAATATTTTTTGATACCAATCTTAAAATTTCAAATAACCCATTTATAATAGATTTTCTTAATTATGAAAAAACAAAAGGATCAATATTAGACTTATCCTTAAAGGGTAGTTTTAAAGATAATGAAATACTCTATAATCAAATATTAATAACCGAGAATAAAAATAAATTGTTTTTTAAAGATTTAAATTTTTCTAAGGGATATAAAATTAATGATTTAGACCTTATTGAAATTGATTTCACTGATAAAGAAAACATTAAAAATAAATTACAAATTAAAAAAGATAAAAAAAGATATACTGTAACAGGTGAAAGTCTTAATATTAATAAGTTAATTAACGATTTATTAGAAAGTAAAAAAGATAATAAAAGAAAATATTTAAATAAGGATTTTAAATTTATTTTTGATATTAAAAAAATTCACTTAGATAAAATTAATAAAGGTTACGACCTAACAGGATCTTTATTATTAAATAATAATGAGATTATAGACTTGAATTTAGTCTCTAAATTCTCTAGTGGGCAAAATATCAATTTAACAATAAAATCAAACGATAATTTGGAAAAAATTACAACTTTATTTTCAAACGAAGCAAAACCTTTAGTAGATAGATATAAATTTATAAAAGGCTTTAAAGAGGGGAAACTTGATTTTTATTCAATTGAAAAAAATAATAAATCCCAATCAACTCTAAGAATATATGATTTCAAATTAAAAGAATTACCAGCTTTAACAAAATTATTAACACTTGCATCCTTACAAGGTATCGCTGATTTATTATCTGGTGAAGGGATTAGATTTAACGAGTTCGAGATGAATTTTGAAAATAAAGGCAATCTTATGACTATTAATGAAATTTATGCTATTGGACCTGCAATATCAGTTTTAATGGAGGGTTATATTGAAAAAGATAATCTCATTAGTTTAAGAGGCACCTTGGTACCTGCAACAACAATTAATAAAACAATAAGTTCAATTCCTTTACTAGGTGATATTCTAGTTGGTAAGAAAACGGGAGAGGGCGTTTTTGGAGTAAGTTTTAAAATAAAAGGTCCTCCGAAAAATTTGGAAACTACAGTAAATCCAATTAAAACTCTTACACCTAGATTTATTACACGTACATTGGAAAAATTTAAAAGAGACTAATCTAACTCTATTTTAATATGTCTCTTCTTTCCAAGAGAAAGCTTTAAAAATTTATCCTGAAATATATCTTCAGAAATTATCTTTTTGTCATCCTGCACGATTTTGTTATCAATCTTAACTCCATTACCTTTAATTAACCTTCTTATTTCACTTTTTGAGGTTTCTAGTTTTGATAATATTATTAGATCGATTATATTAATTCCTTTACCAAAATTCTTTTTTTTGATTTTTATTGATGGTAAGTTTGACCCAGATGAGTTTTCAGAAAAAGCTTCTTTTGCAGTAGTTTCAGATTTTTTTGACTCATGTTTACCATGTAATAAAGAAGTTGTTTCGTTAGCTAACAATATTTTAAGTTCGTTAATATCTTTATTTTTTAATTTTTCTATTTCCTCAATTTCTAAATCAGTAAAAATTTTTAAAAATTTTATTACATCTCGATCATCTATATTTCTCCAAAATTGCCAATAATCATATGGAGCTAAAAATTGTTTGTCTAACCATATAGCTCCATTTTCTGTTTTTCCCATTTTAGCACCAGAAGCTAAAGTTATTAATGGTGTGGTAAGACCATAAGCTTGATTACTAGAGTGTCTTTTTATCAGCTCTACTCCATTAATTATATTTCCCCACTGGTCAGAACCACCGATTTGTAAAGTACAATTTTCTTTTCTGTTTAATTCTAAAAAATCATAAGCTTGTAAAATCATATAATTAAATTCCATGTAGCTTAGAGATTGTTCTCTATCTAATCTAGTTTTAACACTTTCAAATGTTAACATCTTATTTATTGTAAAATGTTTTCCAATATCTCTTAAAAAAGAAATATAATTTAAATCTTTTAACCAATTATAATTATTTACAAATATAGGTTTTGTATTTTTATCATTTGAGTCTAAATAATTTTTTAAAATTTTTTCAATGTTCTTAGAATTTTTTTCTATTTCATTTTCATTTAAAATTTTTCTTGTTTTATCTTTGCCTGATGGGTCTCCAATTCTTGTAGTTCCTCCTCCTAAGAGTACTATAGGTTGATGACCATGTTTTTGTAAAAGTCTAAGACACATTATTTGAAGTAGGCTGCCAACATGTAAACTTTCAGCTGTACAATCAAAACCTATATAAGCTCTAATTTTTTGGTCATCCAATAATTTAGATAATTCATCTTCATTCGTACATTGATAGTAAAGACCCCTATCTTTAAATTCTTTTAAAAATTTGTTCATAAGCTTATAATTCTACAATATACAAATTTTTTTTAAAAAAAAATAAATATGAAAAAAAAGATATTTATTTCTTTAGGTCTAATGAGTGGAACCTCTATGGATGGGGTGGATTTATCTCTTATTAAATCAGATGGTAATAATTATATTGAGTATATAGATGATAAATACTACGAATTTAGTGATAAATTACGGGCACAATTAATTGATTTAAGAGATGCACAAAAAAATGCTCAAGATTTATTGAAAAATCAGTCAAAAATAAAAGAGGCTGAAAAAAATTTCACATTATTCAACAGTAAAATAGTTAATTCATTTATTAACGATATAGGCACCAAACCAGACTTAATAGGCTTTCATGGCCAAACGATTTTTCATTCAGCAAAAGAAAAAATTTCAAGACAATTAGGAAATGCAAAACTTTTATCACAATTAACGAACTGTTCTATTGTAAACAATTTTAGAGAACAAGATTTAATTAATAATGGTCAGGGAGCTCCACTAACACCAATATTTCATTTTTTGATTTCTAGAAAAATTAAAGATGAATTTAAATTAGAATTTCCAATCAATATTATAAATCTTGGAGGCATCGCAAATTCTACTTCTGTAATAAACAATTTAGATATTGAAAATGATGTATATGCCTATGATATTGCACCTGGTAATTGTCTGTTAGATGAATGGTTTAGAAAACATACTGATAAAAGATATGACTCTGAAGGTAAAGTTGCGAATTTTGGAAAAGTAAATGATTTAATTCTAAATCAAGCAATAGATAATTTTGAAATAACTTCCATTAAAGAGTCATTGGATGTAAAAGATTTTGATACATCGTTTGTAAAAGGATTGAGTTTTGAGGATGGTTGTGCAACTTTAACAGAATTTACAGCTCATTTAATATCTGAGGGAATAAAAAAAGTTGATGAAATGAACAATATTTTTTCAAAAAATTTGATTTTTTGTGGAGGAGGAAGAAAGAACAAAACCTTGATTAATAACATTTCAAAATTGCTAAATAATAAAGATATTAATATTTACAATATAGATAAATTTAAAATTAATGGAGATTTTGTAGAGTCCAAAGCATTTGCTTATCTTGCGATAAGAAGTTTATTAAATTTACCTATATCATTTCCAAATACCACAAGATGTTCATCATCTTCTTCCGGTGGAATATTAACAAAAAACTTTTAGTACAAAGCAGTTTCTTTTTTGATATACTTATCTAAAAATTTTACTAATTGATCCTCACTTTTTGAGAAAAAGTGATTTGCATCTGGAACAGATTGAAATTCAACTTTAATTCCTTTTTGTGCACTTAATCTTTTATTTAATTCATCTATATGTTCTAAAGGAACAAGCTCATCTTTTTTTCCATAAATCATCATACCAGAAGTTGGGCAGGGAGATAAAAAAGAAAAGTCATAAGCGTTTGGCTGAGGTGAAATGGCTATGAATCTGTTAATTTCTGGTCTACGCATTAATAATTGCATCGCAATTAAAGAACCAAATGAAAATCCTGAAACCCAACATTGAGAATTGTCAAAATTTTCTCGTTCTAGCCAATCTAAAGCCGCAGCAGCATCTGCCAATTCTCCTTGTCCATTATCAAATTCACCATCACTTTTACCTACTCCTCTAAAATTAACCCTACAAACTGAAAAATCATTATCCATAAAAGTTTTAAATGTTTCTACAACTACTTTATTGTTCATCGTACCACCATATTGCGGATGTGGTTGCAATACTAAAGCCACTGGTGACGTACTCTTTTTACTTTTAAAATATTTTGCTTCAAGTCTTCCGGCCGGTCCCGGAATGAAAATTTCTAAAATTTTATTGTCCATATTTGCTATTGATAATTATTCTCAAAAAAAAATTACATTTATCACAACTGCGTGACAAAATGTTAGTCTTTTTTTAAGTATGATACTTGACTATTTTAGTCAGGTTTATATATACCCACTAAAATAGCGGATTTATGAAATTAACATCTAAAGGTAGATATGCGGTAATGGCTTTAGTGGACCTGGCTAGATTTGATAATATCAATCCAGTTTCCCTACGAGATATCTCATTAAGACAAGGAATATCCTTGGATTATTTAGAGCAAATTTTCTCTAAATTGAGAAAAAAAGAAATTGTTCAAAGTGTACGAGGTACACAGGGTGGTTATATTTTAAATAAAAAAGCCAAAGAAATAAAACTTACTAATATATTTGATGCTGTAGATGAAAAAGTAAAAACTGTTCAGTGTAAAAAAGAGTCTAAAAAAGGATGTAATGGT
>MDTE01001431.1_pt1 | contig 48185 bp, 53 predicted proteins | sample 811231 | NCBI WGS metagenome assembly MDTE01 (sample SAMN05326651, study PRJNA326480) | marine metagenome | isolation source: seawater | place: Indian Ocean: Red Sea | collected 2010 | reverse complement strand
TATAATAGCTGAATAAAAAACTGCTTCCATTTACTTAAATTTTTTATAGCAAATAACGAAAACTACAATTATAAAACTGATTTGAAGATACCATAAAGTGCTCAACCACACTAATTTATATCCAACTAAAAAACTTGAACCTCCTAATGTCCAGAAAATCCAGAATATTGTTACACCGATCCCCGCTATAATTGATGAAGATGAATTTAATATCTTTCTAAATATCCAAAATGAAGCGTATATAGTTAAAGCTATAAAAAATAGCCATATAATTGTTGTCATAATATTTATATTGTACAATAAATTATGGTATTAAATATAGAAGAAATACTGTGGTTTTTGGTTTTCATAGATAGCATTTCAACAAATCTAATAGTTTGGTTCTTTCCACAATGGTATGAAAAAAAATTCAGCAAAATGTCTAAATACTTTCCTGCAACTAAAGGATGGAGTACTTGGTATCTAATTTTAGTTTTATGGATTGGTTATGCTTTATTTAGAATTTAAATTTCTGAAAAAGTGTGAGTTTCTGTTTTAGCACCAGGATGTGTTACAGCTCCTTTATATGCATCACCAACATTTTTTGTATAACGCCATAAAGATCCAGATTGAAAATAATTTTTTCTAGCTTTCCATTTTTTTTTTCTTTTAGCTAATTCTTTTTTATTAACTAATAAATTTATTATTCCCTTTTTTGCATCTAAATGAATCTTATCTCCATTTTTTATAAGTGCTATTGGACCGCCTATAGCAGCTTCTGGTCCAACATGTCCAACACAAAAGCCTCTGGTAGCACCTGAAAATCTTCCATCAGTAATTAATGCAACTTTATCTCCCATACCTTGACCATAAATGGCAGCGGTTGTAGATAACATTTCTCTCATTCCTGGTCCTCCACGTGGACCTTCATAACGAATTACTATTACATCTCCTGCTTTATATTTTTTCTTTTGTACTGCCTTAAAAGCATCTTCTTCACAATCAAAACATCTTGCTTTACCAATAAATTCTAAGTTATCCATTCCAGCTATTTTTACAACGGCACCTTGTGTAGCCAAGGATCCTTTCAAAACAACAACGCCACTGCTTTTACTAATCGGATTTTTAGTTTCTAAAACAACGTCTTGGTTTTTTGGAAATCTTATACCTTTTAAATTCTGAGCTATTGTTTTTCCTGTAACCGTTATACAATTTTTATGTAAATAGCCTCCATCTAACAATGATTTCATTAAAATAGGAACCCCTCCTACATCATATAAATCTTTTGCAACATATTTTCCGCTTGGTTTCATGCTTGCTATATAAGGCGTTGTTTTAAAAACTTTCATAACGTCAAACAAATCAAAATTAATTCCAGCTTCATGAGCTATAGCTGGTAAATGCAGTGCAGCATTAGTTGAACCACCTGATGCTGCAACAACACGTGTTGCGTTTTCTAAAGATTTTCTAGTAATAATATCTCTAGGCTTAGGTCCATTTTTAATTAACTGCATAATTGTTTTACCAGCATGCTTTGCTGTTTTTTCTCTTTCTTTAAAAGTTGCTGGTATTGCAGACGTTCCAGGTAAAGCAAGTCCTATTGCTTCTGCAACACATGCCATTGTATTTGCAGTAAATTGCCCACCACAAGAGCCTGCGGATGGGCATGCAACTTTTTCTAAAGCATATAAATCTGATTTTTTTATTTTACCTGATGCATATTCGCCAACTGCTTCAAATAAATCCTGAACAGTTACTTGTTTACCTCTAAACTTTCCAGGAAGTATAGAACCTCCATACATAAAAATAGATGGCAAATTTAATCTAGCCATAACCATCATAAGTCCTGGTAAAGATTTATCACAACCTGCGACACCAACTATTGCATCATAGCAATGACCTCTAACAGTTAATTCGACTGAATCAGCAATTACTTCCCTACTAACTAATGAAGATTTCATTCCAGGATGTCCCATTGCTATCCCATCTGTTACTGTTATTGTAGTAAATTCTCTTGGGGTACCACCAGCTTCAGAAACCCCTTTTTTTACAAATTTTGTTTGACCCATTAAAGATATATTGCAGGGCGCGGCTTCATTCCAGGTAGACACAACTCCAACAAACGGTCTGTTTATTTCTTTTTTCTTTAAACCCATTGCATAATAATATGATCTATGAGGAGCTCTTTCCGGTCCTTTAGAAACTAATCTACTGACTAAATTATTTTTTTTATATTTTGTTTTCATTTAATTTGTTGAAATATTGCTTTTTGCCTCTTCAAGTTTTTTTAATGTTTTTTTATAATTTAGAAATATATCTTTTTGTTTTTTTACCACATTAGGTGGAGCATTTTTTATAAAATCATTATTATCTAACATTTTATTTATTTTATTAATTTCAATTTTAATTTTATCCATTTGTTCTAAAATTCTTTTTTCTTCATCTTTTAAATCAATAATATCTGAAACATCGAGAAAAAAAGTTGTTTTGTTACAAATAAATTGCAAAATATTTTTACTTTTTAATTCTTTTATTTCAACTCTTGCCATTCTTAATAAAAAAGAACTATACTTATTTAATATAAGCTCTTTATCTTTTTTTAAATCTTTAAATGACAAAATTAATATAGCTTTCGCTGGAACTCTCACACTTGTTCTAACAGTTCTAATTTGAGATATTAATTCCACAATCCAATCAATTTCTTCTTTTGCTTTTTGTGATTCACTAATATTTTTAAATTCAGGCCATTTATAATCTAATTTAGAATTATTATGTATTTGGGATCGAAGTTCTCGAGATAAGAAAGGCATGAATGGATAGAGCATAATTAAAATATTATCTAAAGTCCAAATTATTGTGCTCTTTGTTTCGTTAATTAAATCTTTATCGTTACTGTTTATAATTGGTTTTGTAAATTCTAAATACCAGTCACAAAAAGTGCCCCAAATAAATTTATACAAATTATTTGATGCTTCATTAAATTTATATTGTTCAATTTCACTTGTTATTTTTTTTTTTAATTTAATTAACGAATTAACAATCCACTTATTAACAACATTATTAATTTTTTCCGGTTTAAATGATTTATTTATTCTACATTCGTTTAATAAGATATATCTACTCGCATTCCATATTTTTGTTGCAAAGTTTCTTGAAGACTCAACTTTTTGTTCGCTTAATTTAATATCTCTTCCTGGAGACGCTAATGATGATAATGTAAATCTTAAAGCATCTGTTCCATATTTATTAGTTAGATCAAGGGGATCAATTACATTCCCTTTTGATTTTGACATTTTTTGTCCTTTTTCGTCTCTTATAAGTGCATGAATATAAACTTCTTCAAACGGAGGTTTCTTTGTAAAAAATAAACCCATCATAATCATTCTTGCTACCCAAAAGAATATAATATCAAATCCAGTTATTAATAAATTTGTTGGATAAAAATTATTAAATTCTTTAGTTTTATTAGGCCACCCTAAAGTTGAGAATGGCCAGAGAGAAGATGAAAACCATGTATCCAAAACATCTTGATCTTGAACTAAATTAACTTTTTTTTTATAAAATTTCTCAGCTTTGCTTAATGCCTCTTTTTCATCAATTGCAGCAAAAGCATGTTTATCAGGACCATACCATATAGGTATTTTATGTCCCCACCAAATCTGTCTTGAAATACACCACGGTTGTATATTTTTTAACCAATCGAAATAAGTTTTTTCCCATGATTTAGGCAAAAAAGAAATTTTTTTTTCCTTAACGACTTTTATAGCTTCTTTGGATAATTTTTTTGCATCAACGAACCATTGATCTGTTAAAAAAGGTTCTAAAATTTCACCAGATCTATCACCAAAGGGAATAGTGTATTTATGTTTTTCTTTTTTTTCGTACAAATCATATTTTTTAAAATCTTCTAAAACCTTTTCTCTTGCTTTTAATCTGTTAAGCCCTTGATATTCTTTTGGTACAGATTGATTAAGATTTCCTTCTTTAGTAAAAATATTTACTAAATTAAGCTTATGACGTAAAGCAACATCAAAATCATTAAAATCGTGTGCAGGAGTTATTTTAACTGCCCCACTGCCTTTCTGAGGATCCGCGTGTTCATCTAAAACTAAAGGTATTTCTTTATTAATAATAGGTAAAATAATTTTATCTCCATGAAATTTTTTAAATCTTTTGTCATCAGGATGTACAGCGACTGCGGTATCACCTAACATAGTTTCTGGTCTTGTGGTAGCAATTGTAATAAAGGAATTTTTGTTTCTTTTAAGTGGATATCTTAAAAAATATAAAAAACCATCAACGTCTTTATTCTCAACTTCCAAATCTGATACTGCTGTTTGTAATTTAATATCCCAATTAATTAATCTTTTTTCTTTAAAAATCATTTTTTTTTCAAATAAATCTATAAAAACGTTTTTTACAACTTTTGATAATTCTTCATCCATTGTGAATCGTTCTCGTGACCAATCAGCTGAAACTCCTAATTGTCGCATTTGAGAAATTATTTGATTTCCTGATTTATTTTTCCAATCCCAAACAGTTTTTACAAATTTTTCTTTACCTAATGAAAATCTATTTTGATTTTTTTTCTCAAGTTCTCTTTCAACAACAATTTGAGTTGCAATACCGGCATGATCTGTACCTGGTTGCCAAAGTACGTTAAAATTATTTAATCGTTTATATCTAACAATTATATCTTGTAAGGTAAAATTTAATGCATGTCCCATATGCAAAACACCAGTTACATTCGGCGGTGGCATCATAACGCAAAAATTTTTTTTTGTAGTATTAGCATCAGGAGAAAATATTCCCATTTCCTCTTCTAACTTATAATTCTTTTTATCTATTTTTTTTGGATCAAAAGTTTTATCCAACATTTTTTTTACGAAATAAAATTTAGACAATTATAAACTAAATGTATAAATCTTTTAAAGATAATTCACCTATATCAGCTTTTAATTTAAGTGCAGAAATTATATAATTCTTTGTAACAGTTATTCTGTTATATTCCGCATCTATTAAATTTTCTTTACTTTGTAAAACATCAATAAAAGACTTTAATCCTATTTTATATTCTTGTTCAGTTCCATCTAAAATTAATTTTCTTGCTTCAATATTTATATTCGCAGATTTTAATAATGTTTCGTTTGTTTTAAAATCTGACCATGATTTACCAATGCTTTGCGTTACTTCGTTCTTTTTGCTTTCTAATTCATATCTAACTTGTTTAGCAATTATTTTTGCCTGTTTTATTTTAGAAAAATTTTTTCCACCTTTAAATATAGGCATATTCAAAGTTGCTTTTATTTCAGCTTTATCTGAAGAACTTCCCTTAGAAGATATATTGTCACTAATTTGATATTCCGCATCTAATTTAACATTAGGCATAACCTGGGAATAATTAGATTTAATATCAGCTACAGCAATTTGTTCCTTAAGATCAATTATTTTTAAATCAGGATTCTTTTTTAATGCTATATTCATAGCCTCTTCAATATTTTTTGGGAAAACTATGTTATTTAAATTTGGTTCTAATAAAACTGCATCTGGTAAAATATCACCAATAACTTCTTTAAAATTTATCTTTGAAGAATTATACAAATTTAAAGAAGCAACTTTTTGAGCAGAAGTTTCCACTAATTTAGATTGAGCAAAAACTAAATCTGATTGTGAAGCTGAGCCAACATTAACTAATAATTCAACTGATTTTAAATCATTAGTAAATTTATTTTCTTTTAAATCATTTAATTCTATTAATTTTTTATACTGTAAAACATCAAGATATGCTAAAGCTGCTTGTAATATAACATCATATCTTGCTAATCTAAGCTTTTCTTCTTCTAATATTAATTTTTTTTTTGCTTTAACTAATTCGGCTGAAAGTTTTCCGCCTGTATATAAATCTTGTTCCAAATTTATTGAAAAGTCCTGTGGGCTTCTTTCATCATTTGTACTTGATATAGACGAAGATGAATCTTCTTTTATATAACCTTTGCTCAAACTTAAATCAATTGAAGGGTAAATTGATGAATAAATTTGTTTCAAATCCTCTTTTGATGCTTCCAATGCATTTGATTGCATTTTAATTTTAGGATTATAAGCCAAAGCTTTGCCTATAGTCTCCAAAATATTTATTTCATTATTAGTTAAATTTTTCTTTGGAACATCATTTATTTTTATAATATTATCAAAAACTTTTTTAAATTGTTTTTTTTTAGAATTATTTAACAATTCCTGCTTTTCAAATTTATTCTTTTCATTAAAAACAGTTTCAGTTTCTTCATTAATTTCTTCCATTTTCGAATCGTTAATATTAGAAATTAATATACTTTCAGTTGTGGGCTTATATTTAATATCTAATTCGGCTAAATTTATTTTTTTTATAATTAAATTACTTTTAGTGGGTATATTATTTAAATTTAACCTTATATATGAATGTCTTAAGACATCATTTTTATTAGTAAGTAATAAAAAAGGATCTTTTTTTAATGGTAGTAACGTAAATAAAAAAATAAAAAAAAACAATCTCATAAAGATATTATATCTCTATTAGAAAAATAAAAAAAAAACAAAAAAATTAAAGTGTTAGTACTTTTTTTTTATTTATAAATTCATTTAAAATTGGTGTATGGACAGTAAAGAATGTTTCATTTGAAATAATATTTTTATCATTTTTTACTATATTAATTTTACCAATATTATTTTTATAAATAATTGTAATTAATCTTCCTGTATTTGGTTTTAACAATCTTAATAAAAAAGATGGTATATATTGAACTCCTCCAAAAATAAAAATAATATCAAATTTTATTTTTAAACTATTTAAATATTTTTTTTCTAAAAGATTTATATTATTAATATTTAATTTTCTAATTTCATTTCTAGCGCTAGAAATCATATTTATTTTATTATCAATAGCATAAACGCTATGGCAAAGTTTTGATAACAAACAAGATGTGTACCCAGTTGAACAAGGGTAGTCCATTACAATGTCAAATTTATTTATTTTTGATAATTTAATAATATTTGCAATTACTCTTGGTTCTAGTAAAAATCGATTATTTATTATTTCAATATCTTCATCAAAATAAGCTTTTAATTTAGAATTAAATGGTAAAAAATTTTCTCTAGGTATACTTTCAAAAGCTTTTAGGATATTATTTTCATTAATGTTATTAGTCATTAATTGATTTTTGACCATATTTTTTCTTGCGATATTAAAATTAAACATAACTTATAATATTTGTATTATTAATAGTATATTAAATTAAATAAAAATTTTATTTATAAAATAACATTTTAGGCCCGGTGGCAGAGTGGTTATGCAGAGGACTGCAAATCCTTGTACATCGGTTCGACTCCGGTCCGGGCCTCCATTAAATTATTTTAATTATTTTTAAGTTAAGATCGCCTTTAGGAATACTTATTTTTACTATATCGCCAATTTTTTTACCTATAAGTCCTTTTCCTATAGGAGAATTAAATGAAATTTTATTTAATGAAAAATCTGCTTCATCTTCACCTACGAGATGATAAATTATTTTTTTTTTGTTATCTAAATTTAATAATTCTATTTTACATCCAAAAATTATTTGATCCTTTATTTCTGAAGTGACTGCATCAATTATTTCTGAATTGCTTAATTTAGACTCAATATCCTTTATTTTTGCTTCGTTTAACCCTTGTTGTTCTCTGGCTGCATGATATTCTGCATTTTCCTTTAAATCACCATGTTCTCTTGCTTCTGCAATAGCTTTTATAATTAAAGGGCGTTGATTTTTTAAATCCTTTAATTCTTGCTTTAATTTTTCTTCCCCTTCTTTGGTTAATGGAACTTTGCTCATGTAAATCTATTTCTGTTAATAATATATTTGATATTATTTTTATATTTAGAATCTGAATAGTTTATTCTTTTTTCAATATTTAAAACAATTTTTTTTGCTGAATTATTTCCTTTAAAATAATTTAAAAAAATAAATTCAACTGTATTTTTCTGATAATTTTTATTTGCAAAATTAAATATTTTATTAATTAAATAATTATTTCCTTTATAGTTAAAGAAATTAATTGCAAAAATAATTGCAAAGAAATTAAAGCACTTTTTTAAAAAAACTCTTTTATATAAATTAATCATCACAATTTAAATATACTTAATAATAACTATTACTATAATTTTTCGAAAAAAAGTTTATTATTGCAAAAAATAAATATTATAAATTATAAAATAATTTAAATTTATTTTAAATAAATAAATGATCCCGGGTAGCTCAGTTGGTAGAGCGGCTGACTGTTAATCAGCTTGTCGGGGGTTCGAGTCCCTCCCCGGGAGCCAAATAAAAATGGAAATAAAGAATAATTTTACGAAATTAATAGGTAATACTCCTTTAATAAAATTAAAGAAAGTTTCTAAAATTACAAAATGTAATATTTATGGAAAAGCTGAATTTTTAAATCCTGGACAATCAATTAAGGATAGAGCTGCACTTTATATTATTCAAGATGCTATTAAAAAAGGTAATTTAAAAAAAAATGGAATTATTGTTGAAGGTACAGCAGGAAACACTGGTATAGGTTTAACTTTAGTAGGAAATTCATTCGGTTTTAAATCTGTTATAGTAATGCCTAAAACGCAAAGTGAAGAAAAAAAAAATGAAATAAAAACATACGGAGCTCAATTAAAATTAGTCCCAGCAGTTCCATATAAAAATCCAAAAAACTATGTTAGATATTCTGAAACACTAGCTAATCAAATAAAAAAAAAAAATAAAAAAAAAACAGTTTTATGGGCAAATCAATTTGATAATCTTGCAAATTTCCGAGCACATTATGAAACAACTGGCCCAGAAATATGGAAAGATACAAAGAAAAAAATAAATGGTTTTGTTTGTGCTGTTGGAACAGGTGGTACATTAGCTGGTGTCAGCAGTTATTTAAAAAAAAAAAATAAAAATATAAAAATTGGGTTAGTTGATCCAATGGGCTCTGCTTTATATAATTATTATTTAAATGGTAAGCTTGTAAGTAAAGGAAATTCAATTACTGAAGGTATTGGTCAAAGCCGAATAACTGAAAATCTAAAAAAAGCTATAATTGATTATAGTTTTCAAGCCAAAGATAGAGATGCTCTTAATATTGTTTTTAACTTATTAAAAGATGAAGGTTTAATAATGGGTGGATCTACTGGTATTAATATAATTGGAGCAATTCAATTAGCAAAAAAATTAAAACCTGGTTCAAACATTGTTACAATATTATGTGATTATGGAACAAGATATTTTAGTAAAATATATAATAAAAAATTTTTAAAAAGTAAAAAATTGCCTGTTCCTAATTGGATAAAATGAAAAAACTAGTTGAAATAGATTGGCTAAAAGAAAATTTAAAAAACAAAGAAATAAAAATAATAGATGCTACTTGGCACATGCCATCAATTGAATTAGATGGATTCCAAATTTTTAAAGAAAAACATATTCCTAAGGCAATATTCATAGATTTAGAAGAAATATCAAATCAAAATTCAAATTTACCTCATATGATGCCAGATGAAGATTATTTTTCGAAAAAAATTTCATCTCTTGGAATTAATAATTCAGATCATTTAATAATATATGATATGTACGGAATGTTTTCAGCAGCAAGAATTTGGTTTATGTTTAAAGCATTTGGACATAAAAAAATAAGCATATTAAATGGCGGTTTCCCTGCATGGGTTGATTCAAATGGTGAGATTTCAAATCAAATTACAAAATTTAAAGAAACTAATTATGAAGCTACATTAAATAAATCTTTAATAGTTAATTATCAATATGTTTTAAAAAATATATCAGAAAAAAAACATCAAGTAATAGATGCCAGATCTCCTGAACGTTTCTTTGGTATAGATCAAGAACCAAGACCAGATATTAAATCTGGTCATATTCCAAATAGTATAAATTTATATTTTAATGATCTAATAGATAAAAAATCAAAAAAATTTATTGAAAAAAAAAAAATTGAGAATTTGCTTAAAAAATCTGATATTGATAAAGAAAAAAATATAATTTGTACGTGTGGATCTGGAGTTACTGCTTGTATTATAAAATTTGCAATAGAATTAATTAGTGAAAATAATAATATTAAAATATATGATGGATCATGGTCTGAATGGGGAACAATAAAAGGTAGTCCTTGTGAAAAAAATAAAAACTAATACAAAGCTAATTGTAGCAGGAAGAAAACCATTTGAAAATTTTGGGATAGTAAATCCTCCAATATATAGAGCTTCAACAGTTTTATTTGAAAATACAAAAGAACTGGGAAAAGCTATTAAAAATAGATTTAATCAAACATATTATGGTCGATATGGAACACCGACAACTTTTGCATTAGAAAATGCAGTATCTGATATAGAAAATGGACATAGAACCATTGCAACATCATCTGGTATGTCAGCAATATCTATATCTTTATTATCATTATTATCAAAAAATGATCATTGTTTAATTTCTGATTGTAGTTATTATCCAACCAAAAAATTTGCTTATGAAATTCTTTATAAATTTGGAATTAAAATCGATTTTTATGATCCAAGAAATTTAAAAACTTTAAAAAAAAAAATTAATAAAAAAACAAAAATAATATTTATGGAATCTCCTGCTTCGCTTACTTTTGAAATTGAAGACATATCAGAAATAGTAAAAATAGCTAAAAAGAAAAAAATAATAACTATAATTGATAATAGCTGGGCAACCCCATTATATTTTGAACCTATAAATAATGGTATAGATGTTTCAATTTTAGCAGCAACTAAATATATAAGCGGACATGCTGATGTTATGCTGGGTCTTATAACAGTAAAAAATGAAAAAATGTATTTAAAAATAAAGAATACTGCTGTTAACTTAGGAGATTGTCCTAGTCCTAATGAATGTTATCTTGCTTTAAGAGGTTTAAGAACTTTATCATCAAGATTAGAAGTTCATAGATCAAATTCCTTAAAAATCGCAAGATTATTAGAAAATAATAATAAAATTTTAAAAGTACTACATCCTGCATTACCAAAAAATGAAAATTATGAATTATGGAATAAATATTTTTCTGGTTCAACAGGTTTATTTTCATTTATTTTAAAAGAGCAATCTAAAACTAAAATATATAAAATGATAGATAATCTTAAATTATTTAAACTGGGCTTTAGTTGGGGTGGATATGAAAGTTTAATATTGCCGGTATTCCCAAAAAATGAAAGAAAAATATCTAAATTAAAATATAAAGGTATTATTCTTAGATTACATATAGGCCTAGAAAATGTTGATGACTTAATAAAAGATCTTTTTTCTGCTTTCAAATTATAAATGGTGCGCCCTAGAGGATTCGAACCTCTGACCCTCGGTTTAGAAAACCGATGCTCTATCCAGCTGAGCTAAGGGCGCTCTAAGAGAAAAAAATAATTATTTTAATCTATTATATTTAAAATTATCAGAATAACTTTTAATTTTAAATTTTTTTTGCTTTTCTTTAATAATATTATAATCTAATTTATTTTTTTTTACATAATGTATGGCCTGATCTAAAGTATCGAATTTTAATTGAACTTGTTTATAAGTATTATCTGATTTTTGCCAACCCATTAAAGGTTCTTTTCCTAAATTATTATCTTTTGGGAATTCAACAATCCAATATTTAAATTTAGAAATACCAGACTGTGTAGCTGTGCCTATTGGTTTATAAATTTTTACTTTCATAATAATGGTCGGGGCGAGAGGATTTGAACCTCCGACATCTTGCTCCCAAAGCAAGCGCGCTACCAGACTGCGCTACGCCCCGTATGATAATTAAAATAAGATGATCGGAAGTAAATATCAACAATAAAAGGAAACTATTTAATAATAATTTAATCTTTTGTATATCGAGAGTAAATAAATAAATAAAAAAAACGCTATATAAAATTCAATAATTTCACTTGTTCTTAAGATTAAAACTGCTGGTAAAAACTTACAGCTTAGATCAAATCCAGGCTTTCCAAAGCAAAGTAATTTATAAGAATTATCTAATAAATAAAATAAAAGGCAAATCAACGAGGTTGGGAAACAATGAAAAGTTGGATATATCAATGTTCTAAAATTATTTAATTTTAATTCTTTATTAAAAAATGATAGATATAACCCGCCAAAAATTACAAAGAAAGTTAAAATAAATCTGGGTTTTTGATCAAGCCAACTGCTTATATTATGAAAATTTGTTTCTGTTGTATCTCCAATGTATTGGTCATTATATTTATTAAAAAAATCATTAGAATCCCATAAAAACCATTGTTGTCCCCAATTAATTTCTTCACCAGCAAAATAGATTAAACCTAATAAAAATAATATGAAAAAATAAAGAAATTTTTTAATTATTTTATTTTTATAAATTAATAATTTAATATTGAAAAAAATTGCTACAAATAAAACAAAAAAAGTTCCATTTTCAATAATACCCTTTTCACTTTGAAAATATTTAACAAATAAATCAATATTTATTAATTTTATTAAAAATAAAACTAATAAAAAAAACAATGGTAAAAATAACCAAAAAAAAGAATTTAAATTGTCATTATTATTTTTATTTATAAATTGAAACATATTTAATTATAAATATTATAAATATTTCATAGAAATATAAATGTATAAAAAAAAAAAAATTTATGTTGCACCCATGATGCAATATACAGATAAGCATGATAGATATTTTCTAAGACTAATATCTAAAAACGTAATTTTATTTACAGAAATGATACCAACTAATACTATTATTCACGGTGATAAAGATAGATATTTGCAATATAACAAAAATGAACATCCAATTATTCTTCAATTAGGTGGTAGTAATGCTGATGACATGGCTATTTGTGCCGAAATAGCAGAAAAAAAATATAAATATGATGGTGTAAATATTAATGTTGGATGTCCCAGTAAAAAAGTTGTAAATGGTATGTTTGGTGCAAGTTTAATGAATGAACCAGAATTAGTATCAAAATGTATAAAAAAAATAAAAAAAAAAACAAATTTACCTGTTTCAGTAAAATGTAGAATTGGTTTGGGTAAAATACAAAATTATAATTTTTTAAAGAATTTTGTTAAAATTATATCAAAAAATGGGTGTAAACTTTTTTTTATTCATGCTAGAAATGCTATTTTAGATGGTCTAAATCCAAAAAAAAATCGTTCAATTCCTCCTTTAAATTATTCTTACGTATATAGATTGAAAAAAGATTTTCCTGATTTAGAAATAATATTAAATGGCGGTATTGATAATATTAATTCAATAAAAAAACATTTAAAAATAGTTGATGGCGTTATGATTGGAAGAGAAATTTACAAAAATCCATTTTTTTTAAAAGATATAGAAAATGAAATTTTTAAAAATAAAACACAAACAACTAGAAAAAAAATTTTAGAAAAGTTAATACCTTATATTGAGAATGAAACAAAAACAAAAAATATTTCTATTCAATGTATAACAAGACATACTTTTGGATTATTTACAGGTATCAAAGGATCAAAAAAATGGAAACAATATCTAAACAAAATAAAATTTATGAAAGGTGATATTAAAAACATAATTTTAAATGGGATTGAGAATATAAATGAATAAAGAATATAACATACTTGTTTACACATCTAATAATTGCACTTTTTGCAATTCAGCAAAAGATTTATTAAAAAGAAAAAGACTTAAATATAAAGAAATTAATGTTTCATTAGATGATTCATTAAAGGAAAAAATGATTAAAGAAACTAATGGATTAATGACAGTTCCTCAAATATTTATTAATAAAAAACATATTGGTGGTTTTGATGAATTAAATAATTTGGAAAAATTAAATAAGTTAGATGATCTTATTAAAAAATAATTATTTCCAATTATTAAAGAATTTTATCATAAAAAATGGTAAAAAAATCACCATTTTTTTTCTTCTTATAGCTATTTATAATAATCTATCTCATTTCATTAGAAAAAATATATTAAGTGATAGAATTGATTTCTGGGATTTTCATGTTTATTGGTGTTCAGCAAATAAATTTATTAATGGAATAAATCCTTATGGCGGTGAAACGATTAAGGATTGCTTAACTAAATTTAATTTTGATTTATATTTTTCATATCCACCAATAATACTTAGGTCTATAAGTTTTCTAGGGAATCTAGATTTTATATATGCAAAAATAATTTGGATTTTTGTTATTATATCTTCTTTTTATTTAATTGTTATTTTTCTACAAAAAATTTATTCTTTTAAATTTTTATTTTTTTCTTTACTACTTTTATTTACTGGAGGTGGATTAATTTGGGGATCATTATTAGCTGGAAATATCTCTGTTATATTATATGCAATACTAATAATAGGAATTTACTTTCTAATTAATAAAAAAAATAATTTTTATTATTTTTCTGTAACATTAGTTTCTATAGTCAAATTTCCTTTTTTAATATTCTTTTTTTTACCTTTATTCTTAAAAGATTTTAAAGAATATAAAAAAATTATTTTTTATTTTTCATTGACTATTTTAATATATTTTCTTCAATTCTATTTTGATAGTAAACTTTTTTTAAGTTATATAAACTCAACATTATCATACAAAGGAGAAAATTTCTTAAAAATTCATGGTACAGGAATTGGAATACATGGAATAATTGATCTTTATCAAGGAATAATGTACGAAAAAACAAAAATTAATTTTTTTAAACCATCTGGAATATATTCTTTTTTATTACACAATTTAATATCATTTACTTTATTTATTTCAGCATTTTTTTTATTTGATAAAAAAAAACCAAATTTAAAACAAAAAAAATTTTTAATATCATTTTTTGTTGCTATTTTTTTATGCTGCTTCCCAAGAATTTCCTCATATGATTTTTTTTTATTAATATCATCTTTTGTATATGTGGTAAATTTCTCAAGAATGAAATTAATTAATAAAAATTGGGAATTTGTAATAACTATATTAACAATCTCAATACTAGCCGTATACGATACTAGGTATCCAGCATTTGTAATTTCTATGTTTTTATTTCTATGTTTTTACCATCAAATAAAAGGGAATGATCCATTTTATTTAAAAAAATAATCAATCAAAAAATTTAATTTTCAATATTATTAGCAGAGCTTTAAATCCATCTAGCCAAGAAATCTTTTTACCTTCTTTAAAAGTTCTACCTTTGTAAAAAATATCTAATTGCGTTATATTCCATTTTTTTTGCTTAAGAATTTTTGAAGTAAATTCAAAATCAAACATAAAATCATTTGAGTCTAATTTTAAATCTTGAATAACTTTTTTTTTGAACATTTTATAACAAACAGCTACATCGAATAACTTTTTGTTAAAAATAATACTAACAAATGAAGAAAGAAAAAAATTTCCAATTGCGTAAATTAAATAATGATATTTATTTTTTTTTGAAGAAAATCTATTACCGTAAACTACATCAAAATTTTCATTCTCAATTTTTTTAATCATTTTATTAAAATCTTTAGGATCATATTCTAAATCAGAATCTTGAATAACAATTACTTCGCCTCTGCATTCTTTTATTCCTAATTTTACAGCTGACCCTTTTCCTTCATTATTTTTTTTAAAGATAATTTTTATATTTTTAATTGTCTTATTTCTTTTTATAATATTTTTCTTTTTATTTTTTAATTTTTTTAACCATTCTCTTGTTCCGTCATTAGAGAAATCATCAATTATAATTATTTCTTTATTTATACTTTTTGTACGTTCTACTATTTTTATTAAAATTTTAGGTAATAAATTTATCTCATTGTAAACAGGAATTATTATTGATAATTTCATTATATAATATCATTTAATGAGGCAATGATCTTCTTGCATTAAAATATTTTCTTATCCAATTAGGATTTAAATAACATTTTCTATAAGCTTCATTTTTTAAATCTTCTATATCTTTTATAGATAAATTTTTATGCCTAAATATTAAATTATACATAGTAAAATCTTCATAATTATTAGTTACAATCTTATTTTTATATCCTTCAAATGCTGGAGTTCCTGGATAAGGTGTAAAAACAGTAAATTGTGTAATTATAGAGTTTATGTGTTTTGCATATTGAATAGTTTCCCTACATGATTCAATTGTATCTTTTGGATAACCTAGAATAAACATGGTTGTCACATGAATATCTAAAGATTCGATTTCTCTTATTTTTTTTAAAGTAACATCTTCATCAATTGAAAATCTGTTTGCATCTTTTTTAACATTAGAAACTGCTGACTCCACGCCAACTTTTACCATTATCATCCCGGCTTCTTTTAATTTTTTTACTAAATCAATTTCTAAATTGTTTAAATGAGTTTCGATAATAAATTGAAAATTTTCATTAGATTTAATTAAAACATCACATAACTCTAATGTATGTTTTTTATTTATTGAAAAAACAGGATCTCTGAATATAAAAAAGTTCACTCCTAAAGTTGATTTCCAATGTTTCATTTCATTTAAGATTAATTTTGGATCTCTTTGTCTTACTTTGCTACCTTGTTGCAAAGGATATGTGCAATAAAATCTGCATGAATAAGGGCATCCTCTAGTTGCTAATAATGGTATCATTTTCTGTTTTAAGCTTAATAATGAAAACATTGATGGATATTTTTGAAATATTATATCCCATGCTGGTAATGGTAAATCATCTAAGCTTACTATTTTATCAGTTTCAACAATGCCATTTAGTTTAGTTAATTTATTTTTGTCCAATTTTGTACTATAAAAAAACATCTCAGGTTCTCCTTTAATTACGACGCCGCCAGATTTAGTATAAATATCTGGATTCGATGTTGCAAAGGGTCCAATTACTAAGATTTTTTTTTTAAATTCACTAAGTTTTTTTATTACATTTATTTCAGTTTCAGAACAAACAATTGAAGATGGTATAATAAAACAATCTATATCATTTATAGATTCATAAGAAATTTCTCTAGAATAAGAAACATCATGCCCAAATGATCTTAAAATTCCAGCGCAATGAACAGATGATAAAGGGGGCCAATCAATATTTTTTTTTACAAACCAATTTATAGCTTTTGAAATCAAATTTGTTCCATATTTATTACTTGATCCATATCCTCCATTATTATCTTTTGAAATTCGAAAAGATCTCTTAGGATAAACATCTAATATTAAAAATTTCATATCAAAAATTTGGTGACCCCTACGGGACTCGAACCCGTGTTGCAAGAATGAAAATCTTGAGTCCTAACCGCTAGACGAAGGGGTCGTTATTATAAAAATAGTTTTTTTTAATCTATTTTATAAAATATATCAACTATATAATAACTTTTTCTAAAACTCCATCCTCAATAATAGTTTCAAAATAAGTTTTATTCTTCCAAAAAGATTTTTTTACAAAGCCAATAAAAGTAAATAAATTTTTTTTATAATTAGTAAGAATGGTTTCTCCTAATAAATTATCATTTGCATTAAAAAGCATTGCTTTTAAAGTTTTAGATGAATTATCAGAAATAAAAAAAGATAAATGTTTCTTTGGATTTCCAACTAATACTGGTTTTATAATTTTTATATTTTGAAAAAGAAATTTTGGTTTTGGATTTCCCTCTCCAAAAGGAGATATCTGTTCAATAGAAAAGTAAAGATCGTCATTAATAGCGTTTATAGATAAAATTTCATCAAATTTTAATACTTTATCTTTGTTTTTACTTTTATAAAATTTAAAAATATAATTATTGCAAAAATTATTAAATATTTTTATTTTATTCTCTTCTAAAGTTAAACCAGCAGCCAAACTATGACCTCCTCCTCTAACAATTATTTTCTTTTTTTTTGCCTGTATAATTAAATCGCCAATATCAATCCCTAAAACTGATCTTCCTGATCCTTTATAATATAAATCATTATTTTTGGTTAAAATTATAACTGGTTTCTGAAACTTTTCTTTTAATCTGCTAGCTACAATTCCTAATACACCCTCATGCCAATTATCATTAATAACCAAAATTAAATTATTATTTTCAATTTTTCTACTCTTAATTTGATCAATGGCCTCTATATAAACTTTTTCTTCAATTAATTTTCTTTGATAATTTAAAGTATTTAATTTCTTAACAATAATTTCAGCCTCTTCTTCATTTTTTATACTTAAAAGTTCCTCTCCAATTGAAGAATTTCCGACTCTACCACCAGCATTTAATCTTGGGCCAAAAAAAAAGCCTAAATCTTCTTCATCAGGTTTTTTATTTAATTGACTTTCATCTGATAGAGTTTTTAATCCTAAATTTTGTCTTTTAGAAAGAATTTTTAATCCCTCATATACAAAAGCTCTATTAATACTAATTAATGGAACTACGTCACATACTGTCGCAAGCGCAACAAGATCTAAATTATTCTTAATATCTATTTTTTTTTTATTTTTCAAAGATTCTAAATTAATAATTCTATTCAAATAATTTAAAAAAATATAAACTAAGCCCGCAGAACACAAAAAACCATAATTAGACGTATCAAGAGGACTATTTGGATTTATCAATGAATAATAACCATTATGTATTTCTTCAGTTTTGTGATGATCAATAATAATAACATCAATTTTTAATTTTCTTGCATATTCTATTGTTTTTCTTGAGTTAGTTCCACAATCGACAAGAATTAACAAATTAATATTTTTAGATTTGATAGTTTCTATAGCTTTTATATTAGGGCCATAGCCTTCTTTAATTCTATCAGGAATATAAGTAAAAACTTCTAAATCGTAGTACTCTATATAATTTTTTAATAAAACTACGGAAGTTAATCCATCAACATCATAATCTCCTAAAATTGCTATTTTTTCTTTTTTTTTTATAATTTCAAAAAGTTTATTTGCAGCTTTTTTCATATCATGAAATATTAATGGATCTGGTAATAATTTATCAACAGATGGATTTAAAAAATCTTTAACATTTTCTATTTTCAAACACCTTGATGAAATTAAATTAGATGATGTTTTTGAAAAAGAAAATTTTTGTGAAATATTTAATGATAATCTTTCATCTATATCTTTTTTTAACCATAGGTTTTTTAATAGAGACTTTTCTGAATAAAAAAAATTTTTTTTTGTATTAGCTTTTAAATTCACTTTTTATAAATTTAATTTTCTTTGATTTTGTAGTTATTATTAATGAATGTGTATTAAATGTTTTTTTATTCTTTTTAATTCCTTTTAATAAATAACCATCGGTTACACCTGTAGCTACAAAAATTGAATCTTTTTTTATTAAATCATTGATTGAATACTTTTTATTTAAATTTTTAATACCCATTTTTTTTGCTCTTTTTTTTTGATAATAACTCTTAAATATTAATCTACATTGCATTTGTCCATCAAGACACTTTAATGCAGAAGCTGCCAAAACTCCTTCAGGGGCTCCACCAATGCCAACATATATATCAATATTAAATTTTTTAATTCCAGTTGATATGGCTCCAAAAATATCACCATCTGGTATTAAAAATTTTTTACATTTTAATTTTTTAATAACATTAAAAATATATTTGTGCCTTGGTCTATCTAAAACACAAACAACAAGATCTTTAATCTTCTTTTTTCTATAAAAAGCAAGCTTTTCAAAAGTTTGTTCTAATGGCAAATCCAAATCTAAAAAATTTTTTGGTAAATTTGCTCCTACTGCAATTTTTTCCATATATACATCTGGAGCATATAAAAAACTTTTATTATTTCCCATAGAAATTACAGTAAAAGCATTTTTCTTATTATTTGCTGTAAGCTTTGTCCCTTCTAATGGGTCTAAAGCAATATCAAATTTATTATTATTTTTTTTATTTCCTACGATTTCACCAATATATAACATTGGCGCTTTGTCTCTTTCCCCTTCTCCAATTACTATTTTTCCACAAAAATCTATTTTATTTAATTCATTTCTCATAGATTCAACAGCTGCTTTGTCTGCTAACTTTTCATCTTTCTTTCCTATATAATCATAAACTGATATAGCAGCTAATTGAGTTACTTCTAATATATTTGAATTATAAGAAAATAAGTTTTTTTTCACTTAGAGAAGTCTACATAATTATTTTAAACATGTAAAACCTGTAAAATAAGTCCTTTTTCTTTTATGTAGCTACATCTGTTAATTTTATTCATTACTAAATCTATAGATTTTGTTGAACAATTATGTGTCAAAATAACAACGTTAAATATTTTATTATTAATTTCTTCTTGAAATAAATTTTTAATTGATATGTTATAATTTTTTAAAATTGTAGTTATAGCTGCTATTGCACCAGATTTATTTAAAACTTTCACTTTAATAAAAAACATATTTTTTTTAAAAAAATCATTAGAAATTTTTAATTTTTTTCTTTTTTTGTATGAAATTCCATACATAGTGTCATATTCTTTTTTTTTAATATTCATTAAGTCAGATACTACAGACATTGCAGTAGCATTTCCTCCTGCGCCTTCGCCTAAAAGAATTGTTTTATTTTTAGTATTAGAATCAATTATTATAGCATTAAGATTTTTATTAACCGCAGCAAGTTCTTTCTTCTTTGAAATTAAAAAAGGGGAAACTGATAGATTAATCTTATTATTATATAAATATGAAATGCCAAGAAGTTTTATTGTATAACCTAATTTATGAGCGAAAAAAACAACTTCTTTATTTATTTCTTCAATACCTTTACATTTTAATTTTTTAAATTCAAATTTTGTATTAAAAGCTATTGTTGAAAGTATAATTATCTTATGTAATGTATCTAATCCATTTAAATCATTACTAGGTTGTTGTTCGGCATAACCTAGTTCTTGTGCTTTTTTTAATGATAAATTAAATTCTACATTCTCCTCTATCATATTAGTTAAAATAAAATTTGATGTACCATTTAATATTCCAGTTATTTTATTAATTTTAATTCCAGAAAAGCTATTTTTTAAAGTTGTAACTATTGGAATGCCACCAGCTACAGAGGCTTCAAACCCAATCTTTACACTATTATCTTCAGCTAATTTAGCTAAATCCTCTCCTTCTAAAGCGAGTAATTCCTTATTAGCCGTAATCAAATTTTTATTATTTTTTAATGCTTCATAACAAATTTTCTTTGCAATTCCAACTCCTCCTATTAATTCAATAACTGTATCAACATCTTTTTCTTTTATCATTCTTATTGGATCCTTAAACCATTTATATTTTTTCTTATCAAAACCTCTTTTTTTTGATTTATTTTTTGCAGAAATTCCAATAATTTTTATTTTTACATTAGATTTCAAAGAAAAAATTTTAACATTTTTTTCTATCATTCTTATAGTTGAGGATCCAACAGTTCCTAATCCTGCAATAACAATATTATGAATATGAGGCATTAAGAAAAATTTAATATTGAATAAAAATTTCAGCTCTTCTATTTGCTGCTTCCAAACGTGGCATAATTTCAGTATAAAGTGGTTCTCTATCTGACATTGCGACCAATTCAATTAAATCTGATTTCATGCCAATGTCTGAAAATTTAGACATTACTTTATTAGCTCTTTCAAGTGATATGTTAAAATTTACAATAGCATGTTTTGTTAAATCCATATCATAATTTGTTCTACTGCTAGCATGACCAACTATTAGAATCTTCTTTCCTTTATTTTGATTAAATAAATTTGCAACTTTATTTATTTTTTGCAAATCACTTTCAGTTAAATTGCTTGAACCATGATTAAAAGTAATTCTAGCTACAGGTGAGTCTATATTCTTAATTTTTTCAAAAACTTTTTTTTCTAATGATTCAGTAGTTTTTTCAATAATTGTATTTTCTTTTATTTCCGCTTTCTTTTTTTCTTCTTTTGAAATTAACGATTTGTTTGCATTATCTAAGCCTCTTATCCCTAAAATATCTTCAATATCATCTGGCGTATAATATAAATCATTTTTCTTTATTCTTTTTTCAACTTTATTTACATCATCTGGAGTTTTAATATTCTTTAATTCACGAGCTAGGTTATGAAGCTCTAATTCTTCTTCACTTCTAACTATGTTTTTATTAGCTGGATCTTTATTAGGATTAAAATTCTCAATTTCATTTAATTTAGATGCTAAAACATTTCTGATAGAAAGGTTTTGATTTTCTAAATTATAATTTTTTTTATCTTCATTTTTTGTTTTTTCTAATGATGGTACTTTATTCTCAGAAACAGAAATATTTGGGATAGCATCAAGTTCATCATTATTTTCTTCTAAAGAACTAACAATTTTTTCTTGTTCTTCAATAGTAATTGCAGGGTCTGGTCTGTTTGGAATATTAGCTAAATTCGGATAGTTCTGATTTTCATCATATTCTATATCGCCTTTTAAAATATTTTTTTCATCATTTTTTACAATTTCTTTATCTTGTTCTTCAATATCATCTTTTACATATACTCTTTCTGCTACTATTTCTTCTTTTTCTTCATCAGAATTGTTTTTTTTTTCTGATTTTGATAAAAATTTATCACTCATTAAAGAGCAATTACCTAGTAATAAAACTGATGATAATAATAATGTTTTAAATATGTGCATATTTGTTAGTTAATTATTTTTATTTAATTTTGCAAGATATTCTTGGCCTAAATTAAAATAATTATCAGCTGTTTTTTTAAAAAAGTCTATTTCATTTTTTTTTAATTTTCTCAATAATTTTGCAGGTTTACCGGCCCAAAGCTCTCCTGAATTAACTATTTTTTTTTGTGTTAATAAAGAACCTGCAGCAAGCATAGAATTTTTTCTCATTATAGCGCCATCTAGAATTGTCGAAGACATACCAACTAAAGAATTATCTTCTACTTTACAATCGTGTATAACACAACTATGACCAATAGTTACATTTGAGCCAATTCTTGTACCGTATCCATTGGTTGTGCAATGTATCATTGTTAAATCTTGAATATTTGTATTTTTACCAATTCTGATTTTTTCAACATCTCCCCTAATAACAACATTAAACCAAATATTTGATTTAGATTCTATTTTTACATCTCCAATTATATATGCGCCCGGTGCTATAAAGACATTTTTACCAATTTTTGGTTCAATTTTTTTATATTTTATAAGCATTTACTTTGTGTAATATCTTAACTAATTAATATAAATATATGATTTCACTGTATTTATGGAAAAACAGGGTTAAAATTAAGTCCTTCATCTTCTTTAAAATTATATTTTAAATTCATATTCTGTATTGCTTGTCCTGCCGCTCCTTTTATTAAATTATCAATAACAGATATGATGATTATTCTTCCTTTTATCCTATCTGGAAAAATATTAAAAAAACAGTAATTAGTACCTACGACATCTTTAATTTTAGGAACTTCATTTTTTTTTAACATTTTTAAAAATGTAAATGTATGTTTTTCAAAATATTTTTTTATACTTTTAATACTTTTTCCTTTTTCTAAACTCAAATAAATATTTGATGAAATACCTCTGTTAATCGGGATAACATGTGGTGTAAAACTTACTTTTATATTCTTTCCATTAGTGTATTTTGATATACATTTTTCTATTTCAGCCAAATGTTTGTGAGTAGCAATCTTATAAGGTTTAATTGAGTTGCTTACTTCACTAAAGAGGTTTTCAGTTACACTTTTTCTTCCAGCTCCTGTTATTCCTGACTTAGAGTCAATTATTATGTCATCTGTTTTAATGCATTTCTCTTTTAATAATGGTATTAATGGAGACAATATAGATGTCGGATAACAACCAGGATTTGCTATTTTAGTTGCTGATATCTCATTATTTTTATTATTAACAAAATCTTTCAAATGATCCGCTATTCCATATATCCATTTACTTTTTTTTAATGAATTCACTCTAAAATCATTAGATAAATCAATTACACATATATTCTTAGGAATTTTATTTATTATTTTTTTACTTTCTCCACTTGGAAGGCACAAAAAAATTACATCGACATCTTCCCAATTAACCTGTGAAAATTTTATTAATTTTGGATAATTTTTAAAATTTAAACCTGGATAATAATCTGAAATTTTTTTTCCAAAATTAGACTTTGATATTAAATACTTAATCTCGACTTTCTTATGAAATCTTAATAATCTTATAAGTTCAATACCTGTGTAGCCTGTAGATCCAACAATTGCTGTGTTTATTCTAAATTTCACCATAAATAAAAATAAATATTTAAAATTTATTCAGATATAATTATTATTTAAAAAAATATAAGAAATATTTTTATCGCTTAGAAAACTGAAAACTTCTTCTTGCTTTTTTTCTACCGTATTTTTTTCTTTCAACAACCCTGCTATCTCTTGTTAATAACCCTTCTTTTTTTAAAGGAATTCTATATTTTGAATCAAAATTTGCTAAAGCCTTTGAAATTGCTAATTTAATTGCTCCTGCTTGTCCTGAAAGGCCGCCTCCTTTAACGGACACAACGGCATTAAAGTTATTATTATTTACAATATTAAAAGGTTTTTTTACAACCATATTTAACAATGGTCTTTTAAAATATTTATTTGAATCTTTTTTGTTTATTGATATTTCGCCACTTCCTTTAGGTACTAACCATACCCTAGCAACAGAATCTTTTCTTTTACCTGTAGCGTATAAATTGTTTTTTTCTTTTTTTTCTACTTTAATCTCTGATGTGCTTTCAATATTTGATTGGTTTTCTGTCATATTTATTTATTAAATTCTAGAATTGATGGATTATTAGCGCTATGAGGATGCTTATCATTAGAATATATATATAAATTTTTCATTTGTTTTCTCGATAAAGGGCCTTTTTTTAACATTCTTTTTACTGCATCTTTTAACACTAAAGTTGAATTATTACTATTTAAAATTTCTTTAAAAGTTCTGCTTTTAATTCCACCAGGGTATCCTGTGTGCCAATATCTTTTTTTATCCATTTTTTTTCCTGTAAGAATAATTTTTTTTGCATTTATAACTACAATTTTATCTTTTATACATTCATTATCATTATAATTAGGTTTATGTTTGCCCATTAATCTCAAAGCAAGAAATGATGATAATCTTCCAAGTATTTTATCTTTAGCATCTATCAAATACCAATTAGTTGTATTTGCTGAATTAGTTTCTTTTTGATTTTTAATATTTTCTTTAATCATTTTTTTGAGAAGAAGTATGCCATAATAATTTTGACTGTCAATTGGCTATTAATATATAAATAGATATGTAATTAATTCAATTCTTTGTTTATCCAATTATAAAATTCTTTATTAGTTTCTTTTATTTGAAATGATAAAATTGCAGGACATTCATAAGGGTGGTTAGCTTTCAAAAAAGAAATTAGTGTTTTTATTTTATTTTTATGCGTTTTAAAACTTAATTCAATTTCTTTTTCATCACAAAATTTATTATTCCACATAAATAATGAATTAATATTTTTATTTATATTAACGCACGCTGCAAGCTTCCTTCTAATAGCTTCCTTAGCTATGTTTTTTGCTTTCTTTATTTCTGGGAAAAATGAGTAAACAACATAAATAGTCATGGAACTATAAAGAATTCTTAATTTTTTTTAATTCTATCAATATTTCTTTAATCATGTTCTTTATTTTATTTTCATTTGCAAAAACCTTATTATTTTCAGTTTTATTATCCAATACATTTTTTTTTTTTAAAATTGGATTGCTAGTTCTTAAAATTTGATTTACTTTTTTATTACCAAATATTTTTTGGACACCTTTAATACTAATATGATCTTGATACAATAAATTTTTTATATAACCAATCAACTTAATATCAATATCTCTATAGTAACGCCTATTACCAGATAATTTCAAAGGGGTTAATTGAATAAATTTGTTTTCCCAAAATCGCAATACATGTTGCGGAATATTAAAATATTTTGAAACTTGATTAATTGTTTTAAATTTCTTAACAGTTTTCATAATATTAAGTTAAATATCAATTATCATTATATAAGTATATGATAATAGCAAATATTATTTTTATTTGTTAAGTTTATTTTTTAGTATTTTTGAAGCAATAAATGAAATAGTATTTCTTGCAGATATAGTATGCTCGACACCAGTTTTTGGATTTCTACCAATTCTTTTATTTTTATATCTTACTTTAAAAGTTCCAAAAGATGATATTTTTAAAGATTTATTTGAAATTAAAGAACTAGTAATCTCAGTTATAATTGTATCGACGAAATATGATGATTCTGATCGTGATATTCCAATATCTTTACTTAAAACGTTTGCTATATCAGCTCTTGTTATATTCTTTTCAGCCATATTAATATTTTACTAATATTTTAAAATAGAACAACCCCAAGTTAAGCCGCCACCTATCGCCTCAAAAATAATTATATCTCCTCTTTTTATAATTTTTTTTTTTAATGCATGGTGCAAAGTTAATGGTATGGATGCTGATGAAGTGTTAGCATATTTATCAACAGTCTGTAAAATTTTATTCTCTGATATTCCAAGCTTTACTGAAATTAAATCCATAATTCTTTTATTAGCTTGATGTGGAATAATCCAATCAATATTATCTTTTTTTATATTATTTTTTTTTAAATTGATTTTTATACAACTAACTAATTTTTCTACTGCATGTCTAAAAACTTCTTTACCTTTCATTCTTACAAATCCAGCTTTTTGGTTAAAAGCAACTCCGCCATCTACATATAATAAATCATAATAACGGCCATCAGAATATAAATCTGTTGATATAATTCCAGAATTATTATTTTTTTTACTTAATATTATAGCGCCAGCTCCATCACCAAATAAAACACAAGTCGATCTATCATTCCAATCTAAAATTCTAGAAAATATTTCAGAACCAATTACAAGGACATTTTTTGCTTTATTATTTAATATATAATTATCTGCTATTGACATTGCATAAATAAAACCTGAACATGCCGCTTGAACATCAAATGCAAATCCCTTTTTTATACCTAATTTTCCTTGTATTTTTGTAGCAGTTGAAGGAAAAGTATTATCTGGTGTTGAAGTTGCAACTATTATTAAATCTATTTCAGAAACTTTTATTTTAGAATTTTTTAAAGCATTTTTAGCTGCTTTATAAGCTAAATCTGAATTTAATTCTTTTTTATCAGCTATATATCTTTGTTTAATTCCTGTTCTAGTAACAATCCAATTATCATTAGTATCTAATTTTTTCGGAAGATCTTTATTTTTAATTATTTTTTTTGGTAAATAACTTCCACATCCTGAAATGTAACTTGAATATAACATTATTATTTTTTATTTATTATTCTTTTTATATCGTACACTATTTTTTCATTAAAATTATTTTTACATAAATCATAAGCAACGCTAATAGCATTAGCAAAACCATTTGCATCGGATCTACCATGACTTTTAACGACAATACCATTTAAACCTAAAAACATTGCTCCATTATATTTTGAAGGATTAACCTTTTTTTTTAAAAAATTTAATATAGGTGAAGATATAAAAAATGCAAATTTTGAATAAAAATTTCTATTAAAAGAATTTTTTAAATATTCAGTATATAGTTCTGCAGTTCCCTCAGCTATTTTTAAAGCAATATTACCTGTAAAACCATCAGTTACAACAACATCAACTACACCATTAGGAATATCATTGCCCTCAACAAAACCGCAAAAATTAATATTTCTTTTTAATGATAAATTTTTTGCAGATAATCTAATAATATTACTTCCTTTTAATATTTCAGATCCAACATTCAAAAGACCAATTTTAGGTTTTTTTATTCCTAAAACAGTTTTACAAAAAACATTTCCCATTATTGCAAAATCAGTAATATTTTTTTCATTACATTCAATATTTGCACCAAGATCTAACATAACAGTTTTAAATTTTTTTGTAGGAAACATACTTGCAATTGCTGGTCTACTTATACCTTTGATCGTTTTCATTAAAACAGAAGATATAACCATTAATGCTCCTGTATTACCTCCGCTAACTACAGCATCTGACTCTAAACATTTAACTGAATTAATAGATTTGAACATACTAGAATCTTTATATTTTCTTAAAGCATCAATAGGTTTGATGTTATTAGTTATTATTTGACTTGTTTCAACAAAAGTTGAATTTATAGAAATATTTCTCTTTTCTAATAATGAAAAAACTTTTTTTTTATCTCCAAATATTAAATATTCTATATTAGGATATTTTTTTTTAGCTAAATAAGCTCCCTCTATTACAGAAGATGGCCCAAGATCGCTACCCATTGCATCTAAAGCAATTTTAATTTTTTTTTTATTTTTCACAAAAATAAAACCAAAAAAAATAATAAATTAATTTGGATTGATAATTTTTTTGCCTTTATATTCACCAGTTGATTTATCAATATGATGTGGCCTTCTTAATTCTCCCGAATTCTTATCTTCAACATAATTTATTTTAGATAATTTTTTTTTTAAATGCGATGAACGCATTTTTGATTTAGACTTTGAAGTTTTTTTTTTTGGAACAGCCATTTATCTTATATTTAATAAATTTAACAATTAATATCATTTAATATTAAAAAAACAAATATTTTTTTACTATAAAATATTATTAATATAATTATTAACAAATACTTTATTTGAATTAGCGTTAATTATTTTCTTATGTGCTTTATAAATAGATTTATAGAAAAAATTAAATTTTGAATTACCTATTTTATTTTTAAAAATATTTTTTTTAATTAATGGTTTTATATTCTTAAAATCTTTCTTAACAGCTTTTTCATATTCTATAAGTCTTATTGAAAAAATCCTTGCTAATTTCTTTATTTTTTTCCCAACAGTTAAATCGCCTGTTCCAATTTCTCTTAGTGAATAATCTATATATTCAAATAAAAAATCATAGATAAGTTGTATTTTAGACTTTAATTTCTCATCACCTTTACACCTTATATAAAAGAGAAAAATTAAAAGAATGATTGTTTCATATTTTGCTTTAAAAGTATCACTAATATTATATTTTTTATTTAAAGAAATAGAATATGAAATCTCTATAATATTGTTTAAAATATTTTTTATTATTTTATTATTATCTTTTTCTTTAAAAAAAATTTTTTTTATTTTATTAAATAGCATTTTAAAATATGAATAAATCTAAAATAATTTTAAAATTTATATTTACCATACTTTTTTTAAATATTAGTTCTTGTGGATTAAAAGTTGTTGATAATCATGGACAAATATATGAAAAAAATATTAATTTTGATGACATTATAATAGGAATAACAACAAAAAAAGAAATAACTGAAAAACTAGGATCACCTTCTACTAAAAGTAATTTTGATGATGAACAAAGTTGGTATTACGTTAGTTCTGAATTTAAAAAATTTGTTTTTTTAGATGGAGAAAACACAGATCAAAAAATATTATTATTATCATTTAATAAAGAAATAGTTAAAAGCAAAGAACTGCTTCTAAAAGACAATATTAATGAAATAGCATATGAAGAAACTATAACGGATAGCAGAGGAAAAAAAATGAATTGGTTAAAAGAATTTTTTACTAATCTTAATCCAGATCCTTATGGTAAGAAAAATAATTAAATTTATTTTTATTAATGAGCTAAAAAAGCTAATAAGAGCAAAGCAACTATATTAGTAATCTTTATCATTGGATTAATTGCTGGCCCAGCAGTATCTTTATATGGATCTCCAACTGTATCGCCTGTAACTGCTGCCTTGTGAGCTTCAGAACCTTTTCCACCTAAATTGCCATCCTCAATATATTTTTTTGCATTATCCCATGCGCCACCACCAGCCGTCATTGAAATAGCAACAAACAATCCTGTAATTATTATTCCTAATAACATAGCTCCTACTGATGCAAGCGCAGAACCTTGATCAGATACAAATAAAATAAAAAAATATAAAATTATTGGTGATAGAACAGGAAGTAATGACGGGATAATCATTTCTTTAATAGCAGTTTTAGTTAACATATCGACACATTTACCATATTCAGGTTTTGTTTTACCTTTCATAATTCCCTTAATTTCTTTAAATTGTCTTCTAACCTCAATAACTACAGATGATCCTGCTCTTCCAACTGCAGTCATACCCATAGATGCAAATAAATAAGGTAATAATCCACCAAATATCAATCCAACAACAACATATGGATTTGATAAATTAAAATTAATGTTAGATGCCATTATCAATTTATTTTCTATAAAAAAATTTAAATCAGCAGTGTATGTTGCAAATAAAACTAAAGCTCCTAAACCAGCTGAACCTATTGCATATCCTTTTGTAATTGCCTTTGTTGTATTACCTACGGCATCTAAAGCATCAGTAACTTTTCTTACTTTTTTATCTAAATTTGACATTTCTGCTATCCCACCAGCATTATCTGTAACTGGGCCATAAGCATCCAGAGCAACTACCATCCCAGCAAGAGCTAACATTGAAGTAACAGCTATTGCAATTCCAAATAAACCCGCGATTTTAAAAGATACTATAATTCCTATACAAATTATTATTGCTGGTATAGCTGTTGCTTCTAAACTAATAGCTAAACCTTGAATTATATTTGTTGCATGACCAGTCTCAGAAGATTTTGCAATACTTTGAACAGGTTTATAATTTGTTCCTGTATAATATTCTGTTATCCAAATTAATAAACTTGTTATTACTAAACCTGTAACGCCACAATAAAACAAATCAATGCCATAAAAAATATTATCATCAAATAAAAACTCTTGATCTAATCCTAAAAAAAAGTCAGTTAAAAACCATAAACCTATTATTGACAAAATTGCAGTAGAAAAAAAACCTTTATACAAAGCTCCCATAACGTTTTTTGAATTTCCTAATCTAACAAAAAAAGTTCCTATGATACTTGTTATTATACAAATGCCTCCAATAGCTAAAGGGTAAGACATGATTTGAAATAATAAATCACTTTGACTAAAAAAAATTGAGGCTAAAACCATTGTTGCAACAACTGTTACAACATAAGTTTCAAATAAATCTGCTGCCATACCAGCACAATCGCCTACATTATCACCAACGTTATCTGCTATTACTGCAGGGTTTCTAGGATCATCTTCAGGGATTCCAGCTTCAACCTTACCAACCAAATCAGCCCCAACATCAGCACCTTTAGTAAAAATTCCTCCTCCTAATCTAGCAAAAATTGAAATTAATGATGCTCCGAAACTTAAGCCAACTAATGGTTCTATTAAATCTCTGCCATTAACTCCTATATATAATAAAAAAAAGTAATACGAACTTATAGACAAAAGTGCAAGTCCAACAACTAACATTCCAGTAACAGATCCAGCTCTAAATGCAATTTTTAAACCTTCTGATAAACCTTTTGAAGAAGCTGATGCTGTCCTCAAATTTGATCTAACAGATATATGCATACCAGCATATCCTGCCAAACCTGACAAAACAGCTCCCAAAAAGAAACCGAATGCTACTTTAAAATCAAAGAAATAAAATATTAATAAAAATATTGTAAAACCAACATATGATATAGTTAAATACTGTCTATTCAAATAGGCATTCGCACCTTCTTGAATTGCAAAAGATATATCTTGCATTCTTTTATTGCCAGTATCAGCTGACAATATACTTTTTGAAATAAGAACTCCATATAATATTGAACTTATTCCGCAAAAAATTGAAAATATAATTGGATCCATATAAATTATGTTTTAAATAGTTTTTTTAAAAAATCAAACTAAAAATGCTGAAAACCTAAATTTTCAAAAAATAATTCTTTATTATTATTGTCTAATACAATTAATTTTCTTTTTTTTATTACTTCACCAATCTTTGTAATTTTAATATTTTTTTTTTTGCATAAGAAAGTATTTTTTTTGAATTTTTTTTTTTTGATGTAAATATAATTTGATAATCTTCTCCACAAGTAATTAAATAATCAATACTTACCTTTTTATCTTTTATTATTTTAATAGTTTTATTTGAAAAAGGGATATTATCTATAAAAATTTTTGCACCACATTTAGAAGATAAGTTTATATTATTTAAATCTGCTAATAAACCATCAGAAATATCAGTCGCTGAATTTGCAAATTTAAATAATTCATTTCCAAAAAATACGGGCGGTTCAGGTAATTTATATTTTTTTAAAAAATAAGTGTTTAATATTTTATTTAATTTTAATTTTTTTTTTACAATTTTAAACCCTATACCACTTTCTCCTATATTACCTGTAACGTATATATCATCATTAATAATTGCATCAGACCTTTTAATAAATTTTTTTTTTTTAAAACCAAAAAGAGTTAGTGATAAAATTAAATTTGAATTAATAATCACTGTATCGCCTCCTAATAATTTTATATTATATTTTTTTTGATCTTCTTTAAGGCCTCTGGCAAACGATTTTATCCAAGTTATTAAATTTCTGTTGTTTAATTTTTTTGGTAATGACAAATTTAATGTATAACCAAAAGGAGAAACTCCTTTTGATGCTAGATCGCTTAAATTAACTCTTAATAATTTTTTAGCAATAAGACTAGGGTTTCTTTCATTTTTTTCAAAATGATCTCCTTCGACAATTGAATCTGTTCCTAAAATAATTTGATTTCTATTTGGTAAAGAACATACATCATCATCTAGATTTAATGATAAATTATTTCCAAATGATAATGGTCGAAAAATTTTTTTAATTACTTCATACTCATCCATTATTATTATTTTTTGATAATTTATCTAAAATAGAATTTATTAAACCAACTTCATTTTTATTTAAAAAAGAACTGCTAACCTTATTATATTCAGCAATAGATATCTTGTGAGATAGATTCTTAAATAATAAAATTTCACAAGCGCCTAAATTTAAAATAGATTTAATTAATATCTCAAATTTTAAAAATTTTTTTTTTTGTAACTATTCTTTCTATATTTAAATTTATTTTTTTTTTATTTCTTATAGTTTCATTTACTAATCTTGAAAAAAATCTTGTATCAGGAGTATTTTTTATTTCTTTATCCTTTAACAAATTTTTTTTTACTAAGTTTATATCAATATTTTTATTTAAATATAATTGATATAAAGCCTGTGTTGCTAATATTCTTGACCATAATCTAGATCCTTTTGACTTTTTTTTCATTTTAATAAATTATTAATCGCATTAACCGCTTGTTCTGCACATTTAAGATTTTTTTTTAAAGCTTCTTTTTTAGAATTAGCATTAAAAATTCCATTTCCTATAGGAATCATGTTTTCAATACTTATTTTCTGTAAATTTGTAAAAATTGCATTAGAAATAGCAAGATGATTTACAGTTTTACCTTTAATTATACAACCTAATGCTAAATAACCTGAATAAATACATTTATTACTTAAATTTAACTGACTTAATTTGGCCATTTGAACTATATTATCTCTAATATTTTCTTTTCCTTTTTCTTTAAAAGAACTAGTCAAGCTTTCATTATCAAATACATCCTTTTTAATACTTCTAGCTATTTCAAAAGGTATCTCAAAAGAACCAGCGACGCCAACAGAATCAAAATTAAATTTTTTATTTTTTTTTACAAATTCAACCATTGGTTTTATTACATCTTTGTAATAGTACATCGAATATATAATTTTAATTTTTTTTTTCATTTTATTGGTATTGTTTTTGTTATTTTAAGTCCATAACCTTCAAGGCCAACTATAGTTTTTTTACTATTTGAAATTAAAATCATATTTTTAATACCTAAATCAATCAAAATCTGAGCACCAACTCCATAATCTCTTAATTGTGAACTTTTTTTATCATCAAAATTAGATTTAATTCTTTGAGATAAACTCCAAGATCTTGGCTCTCTAATAATAACAATAACACCATTTTTTCTTTTTGATATCATTTCCATCGATTTTTTTATCTGATTATTTATAAATCTAGATGTCCCTAGAATATCAGTTAAAAAATTTAAAGCATGCACCCTTACTAATACAGGTTTTTTTGGATTAATTTTACCCTTAATTAATGCAATATGTTCAGCTGGTACTATTTTATTTTTATAAACAATTAAATTGAACTCACCTCCGTATTTACTTTTAATTTTTGTTTTTAATGTTCTTTCAATAATTTTTTCTTTTTTTCTACGATATGAAATTAAATCAGAAATTGTTGCAACTTTTATATTATGTTTCTTAGAAAATTCAAATAAATCATCTCTTCTAGCCATACTTCCATCATCATTCATAATTTCACAAATAACTCCAGATGGATTTAAGTTCGCTAAAGTAGCTATATCAATAGCTGCTTCAGTATGCCCTGCTCTTACTAAAACACCTCCATCTTGAGCTCTTAAGGGAAAAATATGACCAGGAGTTGATATATCTTTTGAATTAGTTTTTTTATTTATTGCAACTTTAATAGTTTTGGATCTATCTTTTGCAGAAATTCCTGTTGAAATTCCTTTCTTTGATTCAATTGATATTGTAAAAGCAGTTTTTCTTCTAGTTGAATTATGTTGAGGCATTAGAGGTAAATTTAATTCTTCAATTCTTTTACCTGTAAGCGCAAGACAAATTAATCCACGACCATTTTTAGCCATAAAATTTATTTTTTCTGCATTAATTTTTTCTGCTGGAACAACTAAATCGCCTTCATTTTCTCTGTTTTCGTCATCAACTAAAATAAACATTTTACCTTTTTTTGCGTCAGAGATAATATCTTCAATTTTTGAAAAAAAATTCATTATTTATTTATATTAATATAATGTGAAACATATCTTGCTATCATATCAACTTCAATATTTAACATATCATTAACTTTTGATTTATTAAAAATTGTTGTTTTTAAAGTATGAGGAATAATATTAACCTCAAAAGTATTTTTAAAAACATTATTTATTGTTAGTGATACCCCATCAACCGCTATAGATCCTTTAGTAGAAATAAAACTTCTTAATTTATAAGGTATTTCAATAACTAAAGAAAGACTTAAGCCTACATAATTTTTCTTAATTATTTTTGCAGTTGTATCAATGTGGCCTAATAGTAAATGGCCTGAAATTTCATCATTTAATTTTAATGAAGTTTCAAGATTTATAAGAGAGCCTGTATTTAAATAATTTAAATTAGATTTGTTTAATGTTTCTTTTGATGCAGTAAAAGCAAACCAATTCTTATTTTTTTTTTTTCCTCTTTTAATAATTGTCAAACAAACTCCATTACAACTAATAGATGAGCCAATTTTTAAGTTTTTATAATTAATTTTTGTTAAAACAAAAAATTTTCTATCTAGTTCTTTTTTAATTTTAAAAATTTCGCCTATATCTTCAATTATTCCTGTAAACATTATTTTTCATAAACTTTAAAAATATCTTCATCAATATAATTAGTTGATATATTTTTAAACATCAACTTTTCAATTTTTTTTATATTTATTTTTTTTTCTGCTGGTATTAGTTTTGAATTTATCATCTTATTTGATTGAAAATAATATATTTTATTTATTAATTTTTTTTTAAGAAATGCATAATTTAAATTTGGACCACTTTCTAATAAAACACTATTAAATCCGAGCTTTGCTATTTCAAATAGAACTTTTTCTAAATCAATTCTTTTTAAATTATCATTAAATATTAAAACCTTGATCTTAAATTTGCTTAAGTTTAAAAATTTTTTTTTATCATATCTGTTCGTAATTATAAAAGTTTTAATTTTTTTGGCCGATTTAACAATCTTTAAATTAGTTTTTATTCTTAATTTTGTATCTAATATAAATCTAACAGGTGAAAACGTTGTCATTCCATTTTGCCTACAGTTTAATAGTGGGTTATCTTCTAAAACTGTATTAATTCCTGTTAATATTGCATCATATTTTGATCTAATAAAATTTCCATAATTTCTAGAACTTTCTGATGTTATCCATCCTTTATTATAATTAATCATTTTACCATTTTTACTTATTGCAATTTTACTTGAAACAAAAGGTTTGTTTTTTTTTATTTTATAAATAAAGCCTAAATTTATTTTTTTTATTTCATTTTTTAAAACTCCTAAAGTTACTTTAATTTTATTTTTTTTTAATTCTTTAATACCTTCTCCATTAATTATTGGATTTGGATCTTTTATACCTATTACCACTCTTTTTATTTTTGAATTTATTATTTGTTTCGTACATGGAGGTGTTTTGCCATAATGATTACACGGTTCTAATGTTGTATATAAAGTTGCCCCAGATAAATTTTTTTTTTTTAAAGCAATGACTTCAGCATGAGGAGTGCCGCCGGGTTGAGTCCAGCCTCTACTTAAAATTTTATTATTTTTAACAACTACAACACCTACTGAAGGATTAGGATAAGTATTACCTCTACCTCTTAAAGATATATTTAAAGCATTTTTCATAAAATACTTATCTTTATCAGAACTTGAGCGTTCCATTTTAAATTTATATTAAATTAATTTAGAATATATTGGAAATTTCTTACATAGTGAAAGTACTTCTTGACGAACTTTTTTTTCTGTCTCACTATTATCATGTAAATTTTTTTGTAAACCATCTAAAACATCTCCAATTAAATTGCCAATTATTTCAAATTCTTTCTCTTTAAAGCCTCTAGTTGTACCAGCTGGACTTCCTAATCTAATTCCAGATGTTATCCATGGTTTTTCAGGATCAAAAGGCACTCCGTTTTTATTACAAGTCAGTCCTGCTCTCTCTAAACTTGCTTCTGCATCTTTTCCTGTTAATTTTTTTGGTCTTAAATCAACTAAAGTAAGATGAGTATCAGTCCCACCAGATACAATATCAACGCCTCTTTTTATTAAAGTAGATGACAAAATTATTGCATTTTTAACAACATCAGAAATGTATTCCTTAAAACTTGGCTGTAAAACTTCACCATAGGCAACTGCTTTTGCAGCAATAACATGCATTAAAGGGCCTCCTTGCATTCCTGGAAAAACAGCAGAATTGAATTTTTTACCAAGTTCTTCATCATTTGACAAAATCATTCCACCTCGTGGTCCTCTTAAAGTTTTGTGAGTTGTTGTTGTTACAACATGTGCATGTGGAAAAGGGCTTGGATAAGAACCACCTGCAACTAATCCAGCAAAATGAGCCATATCAACTAAAAAGAAAGCTCCTGCTTTATCAGCAATTTCTCTAATTTTTTTAAAATCTATAATTCTAGGATATGCTGAACCACCAGCAATTATAAGTTTTGCTTTATTATCCAAAGCAAGTTTCTCAATTTGATCATAATCTAAAAGAGCATCATCTTTTTTTACACCGTATTGAACAGCATTAAACCATTTACCAGAAACATTTGGAGCTGCTCCATGAGTTAAATGGCCTCCAGCATCAAGAGACATTCCAACAACTGTATCATGCGGATTTATTAGAGCAAGCATTACAGCTTGGTTTGCTTGAGAGCCAGAATTCGGTTGGACGTTAGCATAAGAACAATTAAAAATTTTCTTAGCTCTTTCTATAGCTATATTTTCAACTATATCATAATACTCACACCCTCCGTAATATCTCTTTCCTGGATACCCTTCAGCATATTTGTTTGTCATAACAGATCCTTGAGCCTGGATCACTGCTAATGAAGCAATGTTTTCTGATGCTATTAATTCAATTTGATCAGATTGTCTCGCATGTTCCTTCTGCAAAGCCTCTGTTATTTCTGGATCTGTAGAATTTAATTGATCCTGGAATAGATTTGATTTTGTATCTGTATTTACTGTCATTATTATTTACTAATAATATATTTTTAATCAATTTTATCTATACGTTTTTTATGTCGACCACCTTCAAAAGAGGTGTTAATAAATATTTTAAAACAATTTTTAGCTTCGTCTACATCTATTTGTCTAGATGCAAGAGCTAAAATGTTTGCGTTATTATGTTGTCTTGCTAATTTTACTTCATCAGAATTACGACAAAGAGCTGCTCTTATACCTTTAAATCTATTTGCAGTTATTGACATGCCTATACCTGAACCACATATCAAAACAGCAAACTCACTTTTTTTCTTTAAAATATTATCAACTGCTAATTTTGCAAAATCAGGATAATCGACAGCTTCATTTGAAACTGTACCACAATCCAAAACTTTAAAACCCATATTGATAATTTCTTTTTTTAAAGAATCCTTTAATTCAAAACCAGCATGATCGCATGCAATTGTAATTATTTTTTTATCCATTCTTAGATCTTATATCCTTGATTTAAAATTATAAAAACTTTTTTTTATAATTATTTAAATCTTTCTTAAGTTCCGATGCTAAAAAAAACATTCCTATGACGTTAGGAAATGCCATAGCAAAAATCATTGCATCAGAAAAATGAATCACACTATCCAATTCTGATGCTGCACCTATAATAATAAAAATACAAAAAATAATTTTATAAAAATTTTCTGCGAAAATACTATTGCCTACCAAATATGTCCATGCTTTCATTCCATAATAAGACCAGGTTATAATTGTAGAAAAGGCAAACAATATAACTGCTAAAGACAATATATATGGAAACCAACTTATATCTTTTTTAAATGCCTTTGAGGTTAATTCGACTCCTGAAATTCCAGAATTAGGATCGTAAACGCCAGAAATAATAATGACTAATGCAGTCATAGTACATATTATTACTGTATCAAAAAAAGGTTCAAAAAGTGAAACAAATCCAACCGACATATGATCATTACTTTTAACAGCAGAATATGCTATTGGCGCAGAACCAATTCCAGCTTCATTAGAAAAAGTCGCCCTTTGAAAACCAACAATAAGAACCCCCAACATGCCTCCCATTCCAGCCTCAGGAGTAAATGCTAATGTATATATACTTACAATAGCACTAGGAAGCATATCAAAATTTATAAAAATTATTACTAAAGCTGCTAAAGAATATATGCCGCCCATAAATGGAACAACTTTTTCTGTAACTCTTGCAATCCCTTTTATGCCCCCAATAATTACAATACCAACAATGATTGACAAAAATAATCCAAAGAGCCAGCCATAACCATTAAATAAACTTAAATTACCACCAGTTGCTGTAATTAATTGTTTAAACGCTTGATTAGATTGAAACATATTACCGCCGCCAAAAGATCCAAAAACTGTAAAAATAGCAAATAATACTGCTAACAATTTTCCTAGTTTTACATATCCAATTTTTTTTAAACCGCTACTTAAATAATACATAGGGCCACCTGAAACTGTTCCGTTTTTATTAAAAATTCTATATTTCAATCCAAGAGAACATTCAACAAACTTTGCGGCCATTGCTAAAAAACCGGCAAAAATCATCCATAAAGTTGCTCCGGGACCTCCAAGTGAAACTGCGACTGCAACTCCTGCTATATTCCCTAATCCAACAGTTCCAGAAAGTGCTGCGGTTAATGCTTGAAAATGTGTTACTTCGCCTCTTGCTTTATCAAATCTATTACTAAATTTTCCAAAAATAAGATCTATAGAATGTTTAAATCCCCATACATTTACAAATTTTAAATAAAAGCTAAAAAATAATGCTGCAATAAAAAGCCAAACTACAACTAATTTAATCTGAGCTTCTCCATATTGAAAACTATAAAAAATTACATGAGAAATAAATTCTGAAATAGGTTCAAATTTTTCATTAATTATATGATCTAATCTCATTTAAATTTTTTTTAAACCTTCATAAATTATTTTATAAGCATATTTTAATTCTTTTTCTAAAATACAATAAGGAGGCATAATATAAAGAACATTCCCTAATGGTCTTAATAATAATCCTTTTTCTAAAAAAAAATCTTTTATTTTCTTTGGTATTATAGCAGTGTATCCACTACCAAAACCTTTAATGTCAAATGCAATTATAGTTCCACAAATTCTAATTCTTTCAACTGATTTTAATTTTAATAATTTTTTTTTAAAAGCATGATGACTTTTTTCAATTTTTTTAATTTTTTTAAAAACATTATTTAATCTAAATAAATTCAATGATGCAATTGAAGCGGCACAACCAAGTGGGTTGGCTGTAAAAGAATGTCCGTGTGCTAAAGCTTTGTCAAAATTATTTCCCAAAAAATTATTATAGATTTTATTTGAAGTTATAGTTAGAGATAAAGGAAGAAAGCCACCTGTAAGACCTTTTGAGACACATATTATATCAGGTTTTGTTTTTGTTTTTAAACAAGCGAAATAATCGCCTGTTCTACCAAAACCTGTCATAACTTCATCGTAAATTAAGATATTCTTATGTTTTTTTATTAGTTTAGCTAATTTTTTTATAAAGATTTCTCTACAAACATTCATGCCTCCTGATCCTTGAATTAAAGGCTCTATAATTAACGCAGCAATATCAGTATTCTTTTTAAGTTCAAAATCAATTTTTTTTAATATTAAATCTTCTTTCTTTTCTATCTGTTTATCTCCATACCAGGTAGAAGGATAATCAAACAACTTAATTTTAAAAAATAAATCTTTAAAAACTGAAAACAAATTTGAGCCAGATCCTAAACTCATAGCACCAACTGTATCACCATGATAAGCATTATTAAAAGCAATGAAAGTTTTCCTCTTTTTTTTTTGATTAAACCAATATTGATAAGCAATCTTTAATGCTACTTCAACAGCAGTTGACCCATTATCAGAAAAAAAAACTTTTTTTAAATTATTAGGCATAATATTTATAATTTCTTTTGATAATTTTATTGCCGGTTCATGAGTAAAACCTCCAAAAATCACCTGCTCTAATTTTTTAGATTGTTTATAAATTGCTTTTGCAATATAAGGATGAGAATGTCCATGAACGTTAACCCACCAGGAAGATATCAAATCAAGATAAGGTTTTCCATTTTCATCTTTAATTTTTGTCATTTTGCCAGATACTATTTTTATTGGTTCTTGGGCAATTTTATGTTGTGTAAAAGGATGCCAAATATATTTTTTGTCCAATTTTATTGATTTATAATTTTTCATAATTTAAATATGTCAAAAGATTTTTTTTTAGATATATTTACAATTTTTTTTTTATTAATATCCTTCAAAAAAGGAATCTTAAGCAAAACTTTCACCTTCCCAAAATCTTCAATTGATTTTGCATTATCATCACCTTCTTTTTTTTTTTTATATTATTAAGTACGACTCCAAATATATTTACTTTATTTTTTTTTAATATTTCTATAGTCATTAATGTATGATTAATTGTACCAAGAATTGATTTTGAAATAATTATAACTGGAAATTTAATTTTTTTTATTAAATCAATCATTAATTTATTTTTATTTAATGGCACAAGAACACCGCCAGCTCCTTCAACGATTAATGGTTTAAAACTCTTTGGCTTTTTAATTTTATTCATATTTATTAAAATATTCTGATATTTTGAAGCTAAATGTGGAGACAGTGGTTTATTTAAAGAATAAGAAGATTTGTAAAATTTAATATAATTCGAACTTAAAATCTTTTTCAAATTAAGCGTATCATTATCAATAAAAGTACCAGTTTGAATTGGTTTCCAATAATCATAATTGAATTTTTGTAATAAAATAGAAGTAAAAAAAGTTTTTCCAACTCCAGTATCAGTTCCAGTAATAAAAAAACCTTTATTATTCATAATCAAAAACTTTTTTTAATTAATTTTAATGAATTAAATAAATCTTTTATATTTTTTTTAGTATGTAAACAAGATAGAGACAGTCTTAATCTAGAACTAGCTAAGTTTACAGTAGGTGGTCTTATTGAAATAATATAAAATCCTTTATTTATTAATTTTTTAGATGCATTAAGTGCTTTTAAAGGATTTCCAATAATTATAGGAATTATATGTGTTTGAGAAGAACCAATATTAAAACCATAATTTTTTAAAATTTTTCTAAAATAATAAGAATTATTGATTAATTTTTTTCTTTCCTTTTTTAATTTAGAAATTATTTGTAAAGAAGATTTAATAGATGCTAATAAACTAAATGGTAGTGATGTAGAATAAATAAAACTAGGGCATTTATTAATTAAAAACAATTTAAGTTTATTACTGCAAGCAACATATCCTCCAAAACTTCCTAGGGCTTTACTAAAAGTTCCAGTGACACAATCTATATCTTTACTAAATTCTGAAGATAATCCAAATCCATTTTTACCATAAACGCCAGTCGCGTGAGCCTCATCTAAAAATAAAAAACAATTATATTTCTTTTTTAAAATTATAAGATTTTTAATATCTGCAAAATCCCCATCCATACTAAAAATAGTTTCAGATAAAATAAATTTTTCATTATTTTTATTTTTATTTTTTTTTAATAAAAATTCTAAATGATTCATATCATTATGACGAAATCTCACAAAATTAATTCTTTTATCTTTACAGCCTTCATATATACATTGATGATTCAACTTATCTGAAAATACTATAGGATTTTTAAATATACCTGAATTTAAAATAGTCGACAAAACTGAATAATTCACCAAATATCCAGTGCTAAATACTAAAGCTGATTCAGTATTTTTTTTTCTTGCAATTATTTTTTCAATATTTTCATGTAAATCAAAATTTCCTGAAACTAATCTAGATGATCCGCTACCTATTCCATATTTTTTTATGATTTTTATTGTATTATTTTTTATAAAATTATTCTGAGATAAACCAAGATAATCGTTTGAAGAAAAATTTAACAAATTGTTACCGTTATATTTTATTTTTGTAAAATTCCCTCTTTCTATACTCCTAAGGTTCCTGTATAAATTATTTTTTTTCAGTTCTAAAACTGAATTAAAAAAAAGATTATTAAAATTTATTTTTTTCATTTAAATTTTCTGATTTTTTACAATATATATCCTATTAAACTGTGTAATTTTTTTTATACTTTATTTTAATTATAAAAAAAAATTTAATTGGGATCAATTTGGGAAAATGAATAAAAGATTTACTATTGGTAAATTTCCTCGTACTAGATTACGAAGAAATAGGCAAAAAAAATGGACTAGAGATTTAGTTTCTGAAAACAATCTGTCATCTAAAGATCTTATATTACCTTTATTTGTAATCGAAGGAAAAAAAAAAGTAGAAAATATAAATTCCATTCCATCAATCAAAAGGTATAGCATAGACCAAATTCTAAAAAAAACTGAAGAAGCATGTAAACATAATATACCAGCTATTGCTCTTTTCCCTTATATAAATAAAAAATTAAAAACTGCTGATGGGCGAGAAGCATTGAATAAAAATAACTTAATTTGTAAGACAATTAGGGAAATTAAAAAAAGATTTCCCGATATTGGATTAATTTGTGATGTAGCTCTTGATCCATATACTATACATGGTCATGACGGTATATTAAAAAATGGAAATGTTTTAAATGATGAAACTATAGAAATCCTATCAGAACAAGCAATTATACAAGCAGAAGCTGGCGCGGATATTATTGCTCCTTCCGATATGATGGATGGTAGAATTGGAGTTATAAGAGATAGATTAGAAACTGAAGGTTTTGATAAAACAATAATATTATCTTATTCTGCAAAATTCGCATCAAATTTTTATGGCCCTTTTAGAGATGCTATTGGATCAAATCAAACATTAGGTAAGGCTGATAAAAAAACATATCAAATGGACTATAAAAATTCTAAGGAAGCTCTAAGAGAAGTTGCTATGGATATAAAAGAAGGAGCAGATATGGTTATGGTAAAACCAGCTTTGCCATATCTAGATATTGTTAATAAGATTAATAAAGAATTTAATATTCCAGTTCTTGCTTATCAAGTAAGTGGCGAATTTTCTTTACTTAAATTTGGTGAAAAAGAAAAAATTATTAACTATACAGAGTGTTTGTATGAAAGTTTAATTTCAATAAAAAGAGCAGGATCATCAGCAATATTTTGTTATGGAGCAATAGATATTGCTAAAATTTTATAAAATGAATAAACCAATAAAAATATATAATAATTTAAATTTTCATAAATCTTTGCCTAGACCATGTCCATATATTAAAGGAAAAAACGAATATTTATTATTTACCGACTTAACAAATATTGTAAATACAAATGTTTTAGAAAAATTAACCTCAGATGGATTTAGAAGAAGTGAAAATACTTTTTATAAACCAAATTGTAAAAACTGTAATGAATGTATATCAACAAGGATTATCATTAATAGCTTCTCACTCACAAAAAAATTTAAAAGAATAAACAAAAAAAACATAGATATAAAAGTTAAAATAGTAGAACCAAAGTCAAATTATAACCAATATAAATTATTCAAAAAATATTTAAAATTGAGGCATTCAAATGGAGATATGAAAGATATGACATATCTAGATTTTAAAACAATGATTCAAATATCACCTGTAAAAACAAAAATGCTTAACATTTATAAAAATAATAATTTTATTGGATCAATATTGTTTGATATTTATAAAGGTTCTTTCTCAGCAAATTATTCATTTTACAATCCAAAATTTAAAGACAGAAGTTTAGGTTTGTTTTTAATATTAAAACTTATTGAAGAAGCAAAAAAAGAAAAAAAAAAATATTTATATTTAGGATATTATATAAAAGACTGTAAAAAGATGTCATATAAAATAAATTTTAAACCTATTGAGGTTCTTAAAAATAAAAGATGGGAAAATCTTTTTGAAAAAAAAAAATAATAGAAGAAACTTCTTAAAAAAGACTGCAATTTTAACAACCGCAGCTACTTTATCTACATTTATTCCAAAAAAAACATACTCTAAAAATAAATATAATTGGAAAATGGTCACAACATGGCCAAAAAACTTTCCAGGACTTGGAACGGGAGCTGAAACATTCGCTAAAATGGTTACCGATGCTTCTGATGGAAGACTAAAAATTACAGTTTTTGGTGCTGGAGAAATTGTTCCAGCCTTTGAAGCTATGGATGCAGTCTCAAGTGGTGCCATAGAAATGGGTCACGGTGGACCATATTATTGGAAAGGAAAAGTGCCAGCTGCTCAATATCTATCCGCAATACCATTTGGCTTGACACCTCAAGAACAAAATTCTTGGTTTGAGAAAGGTGGCGGCCAAAAAATAGCTGATGAAATTTATAAAAAAATGGGATGCAAATTTTTTGTTTGTGGAAACACAGGCCCTCAAATGGGCGGATGGTTTAATAAGGAAATAAAAAAAATTGATGATTTTAAAGGTTTAAAAATGAGAGTCCCTGGTTTAGGTGGTGAAGTAATTAAAGCAGCAGGAGGAACAGTTGTAAACCTACATGGTGGGGAATTGCTTACATCTATCCAATCTGGTGCCATAGATGCATTAGAATGGGTTGGGCCATACAATGATCTTGCTTTTGGCATTCATAAAGCAGCAAAATATTATTATTATCCCGGATGGCATGAACCAGCAGCAATATTAGATTGTTTTATAAATTTAAAAAAATGGAATTCATTGCCAGATGATTTAAAAAAAGTTGTTTCATTATCTGCAAAAGCAGCAACTCAGCAAATGACAAATGAAATGATAGCTGGTAACAATATAGCTTTAGAAACACTTATAAAAAAACATAAAGTTGAATTAAGATCTTTTCCTGATCAAGTATTAAAAAAACTAGCAGAATTATCTGAAAAGGTTCTTAAAAAATTATCTTCTTCTGATTATTTAAGTAAAAAAGTTTATCAAAGTATTATTAAATTTAGAAATGAATCAATAAAAAGATCTGAAAATCAAAAAAAATTTTTAGAAACTAGAATAAAATTTACAAAAAATGAATTATAAAGAAATAAAAAATAAATTAGAAAGTATTTTGTTGAATTATTGGCATGGTAAAGAAAAGCTTTGGAAAGCTTTCTGGATCATGGGTTTTTTTTTACAATTTATAGTAGCATATGTACTTCTTTTTTTATTATATCTTGGATCATCTATCGGTTTAACATGGTCAATTAAAATAATAATTTTTATATTGTCAAATGTATATACAATATGGATCTGGGTTTCCATATGGAATTGCGCTTATAATGTAAAAAAAAAAATATGGGGTCATATTTCAAGATTTATAATAATTCTAAATTTAATAATTGTTATTTTAATTTATACAGGAATTATAAATATCAATTTAAATTAATTACTAATAAAGTTTATTAGGAAGCCACAAAGCTATTTGTGGAAATTTAGCTATTAATAATAAAACAAACAACTGTATAACGACAAATGGTATTACTCCTTTGTATATATCTATTGTTTTAATAGAATTAGGTGCGACACCTCTAAAATAAAATAATGCAAATCCAAACGGTGGTGTTAAAAAACTAGTTTGAAGATTTACTGCTATCATAATACCGAACCACAGAGGATTTATATCCATTTGTAAAATTATTGGGCCAATTATTGGAATAATAGTAAAAATTATTTGTATAAAATCTAAAAAAAATCCTAAAAAAAAAATTAAAATCATGATAAAAATCATTGCACCAAAAGATCCGCCAGGTATTTTTTCTAAAAAAGAACTTAAGATTTCTCTTCCCTCAAGGCCTATAAAAACTAGGGAAAAAATTTTTGCACTTATCAATATTAAAAAAATCATAGAACTAATTTTTGTTGTTTGAAGTATTGCTTCCTTTAATTTTGCTAAATCAAAATTTTTTTTTATTAAACCTATTAAAATAGAGCCAATAGCGCCCAAAGAGGCTGCCTCAGTTGGTGTTGCTACTCCGAATAAAATAGATCCCAAAACTAAAATTATTAGAAAAATAGGAAAAAAAATTATATTTATTGCTTCAAAAAATTTAATCCTTTTTTTATTTTCTAATTTAATGCTGAAATTTTGCGGATTAATATAATTTAAAATTATTTGCCATAAACAATACATCATTACTAAAATAATTCCTGGAAATATTGCTCCAGCAAATAAATCTATCGTTGAAATTGGGTTTGATGGGATATTACCTTTTAATAATTGTGATTGGCTATATGCTCCTTGAAGCACATCACTCAATAAAATCAAAACAATGGAAGGTGGTATTATTTGCCCTAAAGTTCCTGATGCACAAATTAGGCCTGAAGCAAATTTTTTATCATAACCCCACTTAAGCATTGTTGGTAAAGTTAATAAAGTCATTGCAACTACTGTTGCACCAACTATACCAGTTGAAGCAGCGAGTAAAGTTCCAACAATAATTACTGTAAATCCAAGGCCTCCTTTGATTTTTCCAAACATACCTGCAATTGTTTCCAGTAATTCTTCTGCAATCTTTGATTTTTCTAACACTAATCCCATTAATACAAATAATGGTACTGCTACTAACAATTCATTTGTCATTGTTCCAAAAATTTTTGATGGTATTAATGCTAAAAAATCAGTACTTAAAAAATTTAAATATGAACCATACAAAGCAAATAAAATGGAACTACCGGCTAAAGTAAAGGCTACAGGAAAACCAAAAAGTAAAAACAAAAAAGTTACTAAAAACATGCTTATACTTAAAATTTCTATTGTCATAATTCTATATTAAGACTTAAAAAAGATTTTTTTTTCTATTTTCTTAATTACTAATAAACACCTTAATATGAGACTTATTGTCTGAATAAATAAAAAAAAACAAAATAAAAGAATTGAGGTTTTATATAAAAATAAAAATTGTAATCCACCCGCTTCTCTGGATTTTTCAAAACTACTCCAAGAATTTAATACATAAGGAAATGAATATTTAAAAACAACAAAAATAAATGGCAAAACAAAAAAAATTGAAAAAAAAATATTAACAATTGCTTTTGATTTTTCATTAAAATTTCTATAAAAAATATCAACTCTTACATGCTGGTCCTTTTGCATTGTGTAGGCTGCGCCAAATAAAAAAATTATTCCATGTAACCATACATAAGATTCTTGCATCCAAACAAAACCAATATTAAAAAAGTAACGTAAGGTAGAAACAAAAAATGCAATTAATGTCATAAATAGAACTAGCCAAGAAGTAATATGACCTATTTTTTTATTAATTTTATCAAAATAAAAAATTATTCTTTTAGAAATTAACATTTGTTATTTAAGATAATATATTCTTTCGACAAAATGGAATATTTTTTCCATTTAGTTTGAGAATTCTTTTCAAGAAAAAACCTGTTAATAATATACCATTCTTTAATTCTTCTTTATTAGGATTAAATTCGTTATTAATTAAAAATTTAGGAAGTAAGAGTAATTTATTTTTATATTTTTCACCTTCTAATTTAGATACAGCCTTTCCAGATTTAGGAGAAACATACTTTAGATCTTTCTTTTTTCCTGAGACAGCACATTTATATAAATCAAGTCCATAACCTAATTCAGATAATAAAAATAATTCCCAAGAAATATATTC
>MDTE01184473.1_pt1 | contig 48256 bp, 48 predicted proteins | sample 811231 | NCBI WGS metagenome assembly MDTE01 (sample SAMN05326651, study PRJNA326480) | marine metagenome | isolation source: seawater | place: Indian Ocean: Red Sea | collected 2010 | reverse complement strand
CGGGTGAGCCGGTGTCGGTCTTGTGGACCTGATACGAGCCGATGAGCTCGGTCTTCTGTTCTTTCTGTAGCACCACCGCTAGTTACCTCCGCGAACGGCTCAGAGCTGCCCGACTCTCGTTTGCCGGGTTCCGAACCGCCGACGTCACGATGTCATCCCTTCTTCTTGGTCAACCGGCCAATCGTATACCACCCTCGACACGGGCGCCAAGCCTGTGCTCATTCCGATCGCGTGGTCGCCAGGACCAGTTGCGGCTGCAACAGGCCTCCCGTCGCCGGCTTGGCCAGGCAGAGCAGGCGGCCGTGGCCGTCGACGACACGGAACGCCGGCGTTGGACCGGTCGCGGGACCGTCGGCCAGATCGGCCGGGCGCAACGCGTTTCCGTGGCGAGCCCTCCTGGCGCCGGCATCGGTCACCTGCACCGCGGGTAGCTCAGGGAGCAGCGAACCCAGGGGGATCAGTCGGGCCGCGAGCCGGCTCCTGAGCTCCTCCCGGGTGGCCTGGTCGCCGACGATCTCCTCCAGCCCCACCCCGTCGGACAGGTTGAAGCGACCGTGGGCCTCCCGGGTGAGCGCCTCGAGACAGCCGCCGCAGCCGAGTAGCTGGCCAAGGTCGTGGGCCAGGGAGCGAACATAGAAACCGCTCGAGCTGCGGATCCGACACTCGACTCTCCAGGCGTCGATCGAGAGGACGCTCAGCTCGTCGACCCGCACCGACACGGGCTTCAAGGCGACCGGTTGCTGCCGCCGGGCCAGACGATACGCTCGGACACCATCTATCTTCTTGGCTGAGACCGGCGGCGGGAACTGCTCGGTCTCGCCGACGAAGCGGTGGAGCGCCTCCGCGACCACCTCGGCCGAAGGGGCTTCCGCGCTGGGGTCGAGCGTCAACGCGCCGCCCACCTCGGTGCCGGTGACGTCATAGCTGTCGGTGGTCAGGCCAAGCTTGATGACGGCGCGGTACTGCTTCGCCGCTCCGGTGAGCCAGGGCGCGAGCCGCGTGGCGCGGCCGATGGCCACCGGGAGCACACCCGTTGCCATGGGATCCAGCGTGCCGAGATGGCCCACCTTCCGGATGCCGGCCGCCCGACGCACACAGGCGACGACATCGTGCGACGTAGGGCCCTGGGGTTTGTCGACGACCAGGACGCCCTCGATGACCGCCTTGGAGACCATCAGTCGGAGGGAGGCGCGCCGTCGGCGTTCGCGACCGCGGCGCCGACCTGCCCGAGGAGCGCGGCACGGGCCTCGGCGGTAGTGTCGGTCAAGGTGAGGCCCGCCGCATTCCGGTGCCCGCCGCCGCCGTACTCGACCGCGACCGCCCGCACGTCGATGGTGTCCTTGGAACGCAGGCTGACCCGGATCCCGTCGGTGGTGTGCTTGAGGAACACGACGGCCCGCACGTCACGGACCGCCAGCGGCAGGTTGACGATGCCCTCGAGGTCGTCATCGGCACAGCCCGAGGCGTGCAGCATCTCGTCCCTCAGCGTCAGGACCGCGATCCGGTGATCGTCCTCGAGCTCCATGCGGTCGAGCAGCATGCCGGTCAAGCGCAGCCGACCCAGGCTCCCATTGTTGTAGACCTGGGCGGCGATCGCGGCCGGCTCTACCCCGGTGGCCGCGATGCGACGGCAGATCTCGAACGTGCGTTCGGTGATGTTGGCGTGCCGGAACGAGCCGGTGTCGGTCAGGATCGCGACATACAGGTGAGTGGCCATCGACGGCGTCAGTTCTGCACCGAGCGCGTCGATCAGCTCGCAGACCAGCTCAGCGCAGGCGCACGCCGACGCGTCGTGCCAGTTGATGGCGCCGAACATCGTGTTGCCCGCATGGTGGTCGATGTTGACGACCGTGTACGGGGCCAGCCCCTCGACGCCGGTCCGGGCCAGCGTGCCGCACTCCAGCACGACGATGCCGTCGGCCTCGGTAAGTTCGAGCGAGGTGGATACCTCGATCCGAGAGACGTTCGGCAGGAAGCGGTACAGATCAGGCGCCGGGTCGGCGTTGACGATCCGCACCTCCTTGCCGAGCTGATCCAGGGCTTCGCCGAGGGCGAGCTGGCTGCCCAGCGAGTCCCCATCCGGGCGCGCGTGTGAACTGAGCAGAAAGCGCTGTCCGGTCGTGAGCAGGTCGCGGATCTGGGCGACCTCTGGTGCGAGTTCAGACATCGTCGGTGTCGGGTGTCGTGTCCGGAGTCGGCTCGTCTTCAGGCGCCGCGGTCTCGTCCCGCAGCGATTCGAGTACTTCGGCGACCCGTTGCTCGCGTTCGAGCGACTCGTCGTACTCGAAGGTCAGCGTTGGCACGTGGCGGACGCGGATCCGCTGCGCCAGCTGTCCACGAAGGTACGGCGCGGCGCGCTGTAGTCCTCGTGCCGTCTGGCGTTGGTCGGCGTCGTTCAGGCTCGTGTAGAAGACCCGGGCGTTCTGGAGGTCGCGCGTCAACCGAACATGGGTGATGGTGATAAGGCGTAGCGCCGGATCCCGCGCTGAACGCTGCAGGACCAGGGCGAGCTCGGCTCGGATCTGGTCCCCCAGTCTGGCTCCCCGCGAGGGTTTAGATGTGTCCACGTCGGTGTGCTCAGGTCAGCCACTCGGTTTCGCTGCGCAGCAGTAGACCAGGTTCCAACCGCTCGATCTCGTCCACGACCGCCTCCAGGGTCCGCTCGGCGATCTCCGGATCGACCCCGACCGTGACCAGCGCCAGTTCGGCTCGCTGGCGTAGGTCGTGATGGTCGACTTCGGCGACGGCGACGTTCAGGCGGCTGAGGCGGTCCTTGAGTCGGCGCAGCACCGCGCGCTTGTCCTTCAGCGAGCGAGCGCCCCTGATGTGAAGCTCGACGGAAAGTAGTCCGACGATCATCGCGACCCTGCGTGGCCGCTGGCCAGGTACGTCGAATCCGCTCGGAAGGGCGGCCTAGACCGTGGCGGCGATCTTCTCGGTGGTGAAGATCTCGATGACGTCACCCACCTTGATATCGGCATAGCGCTCGAAGGCGATGCCGCACTCCAGACCGCTCTTGACCTCGCTGACGTCGTCCTTGAATCGGCGCAGTGAGCCGATGCGGCCTTCGTGGATGACGACGTTGTCGCGCAGCAGGCGAGCCTGGGTGTCGCCGGACCGCGTGATTCTCCCGTCGGTGACCAGGCAGCCGGCGGCAGCTCCGAACTTCGGCACCTTGAACACGTCGCGGACCTCGGCCTGACCGACCTGCACTTCCTTGACCGTCGGATCGAGCAGCCCCGCCATCGCCTGCTTGATCTCCTCGGTGACGTCGTAGATGACCCGGTGGAGACGGATGTCGATCTGCTCCCGTTCGGCCATCATGACCGCGTTGCGGTCCGGTCTGACGTTGAAACCGATGATCACGGCGTTCGAGGCTGCGGCGAACACGACGTCGCCTTCGTTGATGGCGCCGGCGCCGCTGCTGATGAGCCGCACCTTGACCCGTTCGTCGCCCAGCTTGCTCAGCGCGTCGGCCAGCACCTCGGCCGACCCCTGTACGTCGGCCTTCACGATGATCGGCAGCTCCTTGGTGCCACCCTCGGCGATCTGCTCCTGGAGCGACTCCAGGGTCAGCCGCCCGCCCTTCTCGCCGAGCGTCTTCTCCTTGGCTTGCTGCTGTCGCAGCACCGAGATCTGTCGCGCCTTGGCCGCATCGGCTACCGCCTGAAACGTGTCGCCAGGCTGGGGCAGTCCGGTCAGTCCCAGTACTTCTACCGGACTCGAGGGCCCGGCCGCGGTCACCTTGTTGCCGCGGTCGTCATACAGCGCTCGTACCTTGCCCTCGATCGGTCCGGCGATGAAGTTGTCGCCGACGTTCAAGGTACCGTCCTTCACCAGGATGGTGGCGACCGGGCCGCGACCGCGGTCCACCTGGGCCTCCAGCACGGTGCCGGCGGCGCTCCGCTTGGGGTTCGCCTTGAGCTCGCCGAGCTCGGTCACCAGCAGAATCATTTCCAGGAGCAGGTCCAGGTTCTGCTGCTGCTTGGCCGAGACCTCGACCGTGACGGTCTGGCCGCCCCAGTCCTCGGCGGTCAGACCCATTTCCGACAGCTCGGTCTTGACCCGCTCAGGGTTGGCGTTGGCCTTGTCGATCTTGTTGATGGCCACGATCAGCGGAACATCGGCGGCCTTCGCGTGGTCGATCGCTTCCTTCGTCTGGGGCATGACGCCATCGTCGGCCGCCACGACGAGGACGACCACGTCGGTGACCCGAGCACCGCGCGCTCGCATCAGCGTGAAGGCTTCGTGACCCGGCGTGTCGAGGAAGACGATACGCTTCTCGTTGATCTCGACCGCGTAGGCGCCAATGTGCTGGGTGATGCCACCCGCCTCGCGTTCGGCGACGCGCGAATCCCGGATTGCGTCCAGCAGGGTGGTCTTGCCGTGGTCGACGTGACCCATCACGGTGACGACCGGTGCCCGTGGGACGAGGTCGCCTTCCTGGGCCGCGGTCATTTCGACCTCGAGCATCTCCTCTTCGAAGGAGCGCATCTCGACGTCGGCACCGAACTCGCGGGCCACCATGGTGGCGGTGTCTGTGTCGAGCGTCGTGTTGATGGTCATCATCATCCGACGCTCGATGAGCTTCTTCAGGACGTCCTTTGCCTTCAGCTCGAGCTTGTCCGCCAGATCCTTGACCGTCATCCCCTCGGCCAGGGAAATCGTGCGCGTGATTGGCGGCGGCGGCGCTGGCTCGTGGGGTGTCGACGGCCGTGGCGGACGCCGTTTCCCGCGTGGCGGCCTCGGCGGAGGACGGAACGATGGGCGGTAGCCCACAGCCGGCGGGCGAGCTCCGGCGGGACCTCGCGCCGGCTGTGACGGCATTGGCCGCGCGCCACCCGGCGGCGTGGCGGGTCTGGTCGGCGCCGGTCCGATCGGCCGGGCGCCAGGCCGCGGTCGTGCCGGCGCCGGTGGTCTGAGCGTCGGACGAACCTTGGTGACCGGCTCGGGCGGCTTGAGCGACGGTGCTTCCTTCTCGACCCGCAGCTTGAACTTCGAAGGGGCCACGCGCCCGGTGGGCGCGACCGGTGGCGCCGGAGCAGCCGGCGGCGCGGCGGCGGCTGCCTGCGGCTCTTCGACCGGTGGCGGCGGGGCTGCCTTGGGTGGTGCTTCCGGTGGCGGCGCCTCAGCCCCGGCCGCCGGCGGCGCTGGTTCAGGCGTCGGCGCCGGTTCAGGCGTGACCAGCTTGGCGGTCGGTTCCTGAGGCGTGAGTGACGGCGCCTCTCCGGGCTCCTCGATGCGTACCGTACGCCGCGTCTTGATCGCGCGGGCCGGGCGGGCCGGTTCCGGCTCGGGCGCCGCTGGTTCGACTGCTTCAACCGGCTCGGGCGCCGCTGGTTCCGGCTCGGTGACGACCGGCGGTTCCTCCGCGACTTCGTCCTCGAGTTCAGGCGGTGGCGCTGGCTTCGGCGCCTTGACCAGTCGCGGCGGGCCCAGACGTGGCCGCATCGATGGTTCCGAACTCTTGGCGGACTTGGCGCCCTTGGTCTTGCTCTTGGCGGCCGGCTTGGTGGCAAAGAGCGGGCCGGTCGGCAGACTCAGGTTGCGCTCGCGCGCCGTCCGTTCGACGAACTGCCGCGCGACGATCTCTTCGATCGTGCTGGAAGCGCTCTTTGCCTCGATGCCGTGCTCACGCTTGAGCAGGTCGATGACATCGTGGCTCGGGATTCCGAGCACCTCGGCGACCTTGTAGATCCGGATCGTGGCCAACGTTTACCCTCTGTGTTCCCGTGTCCGTTCGTTGCTCGTTCGAGTCTGTGCGCGCCGACGTCGTCAGCCGGCGTCAGGCCGACTCGTCGGAGTCTTTCTCCGCAGGAGTCTCTTCGTCGGCCGGCTCGGCATCGTCCTCGGCCGGTGCGGCCTCTGCCTCCGGCTCGTCGCTGTCAGCCGCCGCCTCCGCTTCTGGCTCGTCGGCGACCGCCTCGTCCCCGTCCGATGCTGCTTCCTCGTCGGCCGGCTCTTCGTTGTCGGCTGCTGCCTCGTCGACTGCTTCCGGCACCTCGGCCGACTCGCTCGCCCCGGCCTCGACTGGCGGGGTCAGTGGCTCCACGCCTTCCTGCGGAACCGCCTCGGTCATGCCGCTTCCAACGGCGCCGCCGGCCGCCATGGTCGCGGCTTCCGCGCCCTGACGAAGCGCCTCGGCCGCACCCTCCGAGATTTCGAGGACGGCGCTGAGCTCCGACGCGCTGGCTGAGATCATCCGCTCGACGGTCTCGATCCCGGCGGCATTGAGCTTGTCCACCATCGCCTCGTCGAGCCCCGGCACCGACAGCGGAGCAGGCTCGGCCTCCAGTCCGTCGAACTGGGCTTCGACCTCGCGACGCTTCTCTTCCTCGCTCTTGATGTCGATCTTCCAGCCGGTCAGCTTTGCCGCGAGACGAACGTTCTGACCCTTCTTGCCGATCGCGAGCGACAGTTGCCGGTCCTCGACGACGACCTCGACAACGCGTTCGGTGTCATCGACGACGGACACCCGCTGCACACGCGCCGGGCTGATGGCGTTGGTAACGAACATCGAGGCGTCATCCGACCACTCGACGATGTCGATCTTTTCGCCACGAAGCTCGCGGATGATCGCCTGGACCCGAGTCCCCTTCATCCCGACACAGGCGCCCACCGGGTCCACTTCTCGCTCCCTCGACGCGACCGCAACCTTGGCCCGATCCCCAGCCTCGCGAACCGCGCCACGGATGACGACCGTGCCGTCGTAGATCTCGGGAACTTCTTGTTCGAAGAGCTTGATCAACAGAACCGGGTCGGTGCGCGAGAGGATGATCTGGGGACCCTTGGTGTTCTTGTTGACGTCCTTGATGACGGCGCGTACCCGATCGCCGGTCGTGTAGTTCTCGGCGCGCGACTGCTCGCGCCGCGGCAGCAGCGCCTCGACCCGGCCGACCTCTACCACGATGTCGCCGCTCTCGAAGCGCTTCACCAGGCCGTTCACCACCTCGCCCAGCCGGCCGTTGTACTCGTCGAAGACGTTCTCCCGCTCCGCCTCCCGGACCTTCTGGAAGATGACCTGCTTGGCGGTCTGAGCGGCGATGCGCCCCAGGACGTCGGTGGGCTTCGGAAACTCGATCTCCATGCCCGCCTCGGCCTCTTCCCCGTAGAGCTCCTGCGCTTCGCTCAGCGAAATCTCGGTGGCCGGGCTGGTCACGTCGTCGACGATCGTTCGGACCGCAAACAACTCGACCTGTCCAGTTTCCGGATTGAACTTGGTGCGCAGGTTCTCGTCGCCCTTGTAGTACTTGCGCGAGGCCGTCAGCACGGCGTCTTCGATGGCCGTGATGATCACGTCGGCCTCGATGCCCTTCTCCTTGGCCAGCGCTTCGATCGTCTGCTGCAACGCGTTGTTCATCGTCCTCTTGTCCTGCGCCCGGCGCCGTCAGCGCCAGGGGGGCGTCAAATCTCGACCTCGAGATTCGCCCGCGCGACCGACGTGTCCGGGACCCGTCGGGTCGTCTTCCCGTCTTCAATCACGATGATCCGATCGTCGACCGCCGCGATCCGACCCGCGATGAAACTCAGCCCTTCGACCGGGGCGGAGGTCACGATCTTCACGCGACGTCCCACGAAGCGCACAAAGTCGTCGAGCCCGCGCAGCGGCCGGTCGAGGCCCGGCGACGACACCTCGAGGGTGTAGGCGTGCTCGAACGTGACCTCGACATCGAGAATCGCGCTCACATCGACGCTCACCGTCGCGCAGTCCGTGACGGTCACGCTTTCTTCGGCGCGACCGTCGGCATCGATGCTCGCCGGTCCTGCCCGGTCGATGACGATCCGTAGGACCCACCCGATCGCCTCGCGGCGAAACTGCAGGTCGAACAGTTCGAGCCCGTGGCTCCGGGCCACGCGGTCCGCGATGGCCCTGACCGTGTCGAGCGTATTCGTGCGTGACGCGGTCACCTGGGTGGTCCGGAAAAAACAAAAAGTGGGCCAAAACGCCCACTCTCGTCATTCACCGCGAACGTAACCGTAGAACTATATCACGGGGCTCAGAGGGCTCCAAAGCCAGCCTTGGGGCAAGGCTTGGGCGCGGCTATGGGGTCAGCCGATAGAGCATTCGGGGGAACGGGATGGTCTCCCGCACATGGTCGAGACCGCAGATCCACGCGATGACCCGCTCGATTCCCATCCCGAAGCCGGCGTGCGGGACGTTGCCATAGCGACGCAGGTCGAGATACCACTCGAACGCGTCCTTCGGGAGGTCATGCTCCGCGATCCGCTGTTCGAGCAGCGCGAGGTCGTCGAGGCGCTGGCCCCCTCCGACAATCTCGCCATAGCCCTCGGGGGCCAGGATGTCGACCGACAGCGACAGGTCGGGTCGTTCCGGATCCGGCTGCATGTAGAACGCCTTGGCGGCCGCGGGATAGCGATGGACGGCCACCGGTCGGTCGAAGCGTTCGGCGAGGATGGTCTCGTCCGTACCGCCGAAGTCGTCGCCGTACTCGATGGGTCGCCCCGCCTCACAAAGGATGTCGACGGCCTCGTCGTAGGTAATCCTCGGAAACGGCGCGGCGACACCTTCGAGCGGACCGCGCTCGCGCTCGAGGACGTCCAGCTCCCGACCGCGCTCTTCGAGGACTGTCGTCACCACCGATGCGATCAGGCCTTCGGCCAGGGTGATCACATCGTCCAGGGTGCCGTAGGCCATCTCCGGCTCCACCATCCAGAACTCGGTCAGGTGGCGGCGCGTCTTCGATTTTTCGGCGCGGAACGTCGGTCCGAAGCAGTAGACCCGTCCCAGGGACATGGCGTTGGCTTCGTTGTAGAGCTGGCCGGATTGGGTGAGATAGGCGGTGCCGAGATCGAAGTAGGGCACAGGGAAGAGCGTTGTCGTGCCTTCGCAGGCGGCCGGCGTAAAGACCGGCGTGTCGGCGAGGATGAACCCCTCGGTGTTCAGGTAGTCCCGGACGGCATTGACCACGGTATGGCGTACCCGGAGCACCGCGTGCTGTCGTTCGGCTCGCACCCAGAGATGGCGTCGGTCCAGGAGGAAGTCCACGCCATGTTCCTTGGGGGTCACCGGATAGTCATGGGTCTCGCCCACGACGGTGACGCCGGTGGCGTCGAGCTCGAAGCCGCCTGGCGCCCGGTCGTCGGCCCGGACCACCCCGTCGAGGGTCAGCGCGGTCTCCTGGCCGAGATGCTTGACCGCCAGGAAGGTCTCCTCGCCGACCGCGGCCTTGGACATGATCGCCTGGATGAAGCCGGTGCCGTCGCGGAGCGTCAAGAAATGGAGTTTTCCGCTCGACCGCCGGTTGTGGAGCCAGCCTCGCAGGGTGACCGTCTGGCCTTCGAACTCGGAGATGCTCTCGATATATGCCATGGCTGTTCGTAGGATACCGCCGACCGGGGGTCAGCGGAGTTCGGGGAGGACCGGCGCCAGCAGCTCGAGCAGACGCCCGTGGGCGACGTCGCCATGCAGCGTCCGGCGGAGATAGCCCAGCGTGCGAGGGATCGGCTCGCTGAACGACGTGCGACCTCTGATCGCGACCTGATGGCCGAAGGTGCCCAGCGCCTTCAGGTGGCGCTGAATCGACATCCGATCGAACCGGGCCAGAAAACCCGCGTCGTCCTGACGCGGCGCGAGAGTCAGAAAGCGGTTGAGCAGCCGCTCGCTCAGCGGGTCCGGCAACTCGACATAGCAGTCCCGCAGGAGCGACACCAGGTCGTAGGTCGCCGGTCCCAGTCTCGCGTCCTGGAAGTCGATGACCACCAGGCCCGCGTCGCGGACCATCAGGTTTCTCGAGTGATAGTCGCGGTGACACAGCACGCGCGGCTCTCCGGCGAGAGCGGTGGCCAGGCGCCCGAGCTCCTCGGTCAGGGCGCGACCGTGCGACGAGTCGAGTCGAATCTGCCGGTACGCTTCCAGAAACTCGGAACGGAAGAAGTCGAGTTCCCACGTGAGCTTCGGAACGTCGAAGGCCAGGCTGAACGGTAGCTGCGCCTGGTCGGCCGGGGTCGGCGCGTTCTGTAGTCGTACGATCAGATCTACCGCCTCCGTATAGAGCCCTTCGGGGCTACGTCCCCCGGCCATCCAGGCGTGCAGGGTCACGTCACCGAGATCCTCCACCACCAACAGCCCGAGCTCGCCGGCGGCGTCGAGCACGGCGGGGATCGGAATGTCGAGCTGGGTGAACAGGTGGCCCACCATGATCTGTGGCAGCGCCTCGGGCGTGAACGCGGTCGGGTGCAGCACGAAGAGCCGCGACGACTGGTCGGCGTGGGTGGCGCGAAAGTACACCCGGCTGGAGGCGTCGCCGGCCAGGCGGGCGAGATGCACGTCGGCTGGGTTCACCCCCGCCTGTTGCAGGTAGCGCTCCATGCGAGCGAGCAGACCGTCCTCGGTGGCTTCAAGCCTGTCGCTCATCGGCGCGTCTCGTCTCGATCCAGATCGACCAGCCACAGCGCGCCGTCACGACGGCCAGGGCCGGTGCTGGCAACCTCCGGGCTCCAGGGCACGACAGCCTGACGGGTCAGCCGGGTGTCGTCGGGGACGTGGACGTCGTCGCCGAGAATGCAGTCGGTGAGCCGGCATCGGGCGCCCACCTGGACCCGGTCCCAGAGCACGGAGCCGTCTAGCTCAGCGGTGGGGTCGAGCTGACACCCGTCACCGCGCAATGGGGAGGAGCGCCGCTCGCGGTCCGCGATCGCGCGGCTTGTTTCCAGGTAGTCGAGTGGGGTGCCGATGTCGTGGAACGGTCCGGAGACACGAAAGAGCCCGATCTGGCCGGGGCGTACCCACAGCCGGTCGTACAGTCCACCAATGGTGGCCGCAGGCACGCCGTCATCGAGCGAGGTGAACGGCGTGGCTTCGGCCAGCTGGACCCCGACGAAATGCCAGCCCTCGGGACCAGGGGCCCCGGCGCGTCGCACGCCGTTGACCCAGGTGCCGTCATCGCTCAGCAGCGCACCGTAGCGGTCGGGTGCGGGGTTGGGTGTTGTCGCCAGGGTGACGCTCGCGCCTCGGTCGCGATGGGTCCGCGCGAGCTGGTCGAGATCGACGTCGCACAGCGTATCCCCGTTGAGCACGAAGAACCGCGCGTCGAGCAGGGGGAGCGCCCGACGGGGGCCTCCGGCGGAGCCGAGGATCCGAGACTCCCAGGAATAGCGCACCCGGCACCCCAGATCGCTCCCGTCGCCAACCACTCCCGAGATTGTCTCGGGGCGATGGTGCAGGTTGATCACCACCTCGCGGACGCCCTGGGCGACCAGCGAGGCGATCAGACGCCGGATGAGCGGTTCGCCCGCGACCGGCAGCGCCGGTTTGGCCCGCTGGGTCGTCAACGGGTGGAGGCGGGTACCGAGGCCAGCAGCCAGGATGAGGGCCGGCGGGAGGTTACTCACGTCAGATCGGCGAATCGCATGTGAACGGCGCTGGTTCCGGACTCTGCCTGATGGGCGAGGAAGAGCTCCCGATACGAGGCCAGGATGAAGTCGCCCTGCGACCGCCCGAGACGCGCCGCGGTGTCCAGGACGTCGTGTTCGTCGCCCTCGAGTTCCATGTAGGTGCCGATGGGCGTTTCGTCGATGGTGACGATCAGGGCGCCGTGGTCGAACTCTTCTCGATACTTCTCATACTGGAACTGGACCTCGAAGCCGAGCCGCTCGAGCAGATCGAGAAGCAGATCGGCGTTCTCCACCTCCGTTTCCAGCTCCTCCCGCGCCTTGGTAGGTCCGGGCAGCGGAGTCCCCTTGAAGGTGAGCCATGCCCGGTCGCCGTCTCGCCGTACACGCAGTGTCTCGTGGCGCTCGACGAGAGGGTCATGGACGCGGTCCAGGAGGCTGTCCTGTTGCAGTCGACGCTCGCGGCGCGGCGTGGCTCCCAGCGCCGTCACCGCCCGTCTGGCGTCATCGGCTGAGTCGTACGCCAGCTTGATCTCCCGTTCGATCGGTACCATGGCGTTCATGGGGCTTCGCCCCAAACCCCACGCGGAGCTAGTGGGGCCCCATTGCCCCACGCCGCCCCGCGGTCCAGCGCCAACGTACAGCGGCGTTGGCTTAAGCCAAACCTGGCTCTCTCGGTTTGGCCGTGCGCGCCCGGCCGGCCGGTTCTTCGGGCCGCGTCTTCCCGAACGATAGGCCGGCCAGCGACGGCGTGCCGACGCCCCGGCCGAAGACCATCACCTGGTGCGTGCTGCCCAGCCCGCCCGGCACCAGCAGGGTCTTGAGCGCCAGCCGGTGCCGCAATTGCTCTCTCGGATCGAGGTGCGTCGCCGGATCGTCGACCGCGCCGAGTCCCAGGAGAAACCGGCTCTGATCGACCACACCGAGCAGATCCAGTCCGGCCTCAGAGGCGGTGAGGCAGACCGACGTGATGTCCACATGCGCGGTGATGTCGCGGTCGCCGGGCTCGTGGAGCCAGGCGGGCCCGCTCGGCTGCTCGCCGGCTTGGGCGGCGGCGTCGACCATGTGGCTGGTGAAGGTCGTCAGGGTGCCGGTCGCATGGTGCCCACCATAGAGCCGGTCCGCCGCATGGCCGTAGTCGATGAGCACCATGAAGCCCTGCGTCAGGCGCTCGGCGGCGGTTTTGACCCAGTCCATCGCACTGAGGCAGATCTCGCCTCGCCAGCCTGGCGCCAGCTCCAGGTCGAGCCGGTCCAGATACAACGCCAAGGCCTCTGTCGACGGCGGCCCGAGACGTTCGACTAGGCGGCCTCCGTCAAGCGCCACATAGATCTCGGCCAGCCCGCCCGCGGTCATGGTCACCGCATGGGTCGGCATGGCATCGAGAAGCTCGTTGGCGAGGATCACCCCGGTGACGCCGCTGTGCATCGTGTCGGTCGACGCCACCAGCTTGGTGTCGTGCGGCGCCAGCGTGTCCCCATGAAGCTGCCGAGCGGCCGGACTCGCCTCGACCAGATGGACGTGGAGCGAGTCGTAGAGCTCCGGATATCGACGTTTGGCTGCGTCCAGGATGTCCCTGCACAGCTGCCCGTTGGCGGCTGCCACCTCGACGAGTTCGAAGTGTGGAGAGCCGACCCGTCGCCGCATCTCGTCGAGCTGCGTGGCGATCAGCGCGCCGAACTGCGGACCGACATCGACGCTGGTGTAGAAGTCACCCGCGCGCCCGGTGCGTCGGGGCGCGCGGGTGTAATAGCCGTGGGTGGGGTGGTAGAGCGCCAGCTCCATGAACGCGGCGGTCGTGAGCGGTCCGGAGTCCCGGATCCGCTCGGCGATCAGCGCGTCCAACCGTGTCGACATCCGGGCCGGCGGCTACTCCTTGCGTACTCGCAGGAACACCTGACCGTCGCGGCGCTGGATCAACAGGAACGCGGTCCGACCGGACTCGATCTGGTTCAGCTCGCGCACCGCCTCGGCGGCGCTGCCGACCTCCTGCTGGTTGACCGCGGTGATGACGTCACCCGGCACCACCCCGCCCTGCTGGGCGGCCCCGCCGTTGTCGACGCCGGCGACGACGGCACCCGAGGCGCCACCGTTGAGCCCTAGTTCGCGGGCGTTCTCGGCGGTCAGGTCTTGCAGGTTCATGCCGAAGCCGCTGTTGAGATCCTCGACTTCCCGTCGAGCCTGGCGTCCCTGGTTGTCGAGGTCGAGCTCGCCGATGGTGATCGCGATCGTTTCTGGCGCGCCACCCCGATACACGCCGAGATTCACGACGGTTCCGGGCGGCGTGGCCGTGACCTTGGTCTGTAGATCCTCGATATTGCGGACCGGTTCGCCGTCGAACGCGACGATGACGTCACCCGGCTCCAGGTCGGAGTCGTCGGCCGGCATGCCTGGTTCGATGCGGGAGATGATGGCGCCGCGCGCTTCGTCGAGCCCGAGCTCTTCGTAGTCGTCGTCGGTGACGGGAATGATCGACACGCCGATGACGCCTCGGGTGACCTTGCCCGTCCGGAGCTGGGGCAGCAGCTCGCGCACCGTGTTGATCGGCATGGCGTAGCCGATGCCGAGGTTGCTCGGCCGGTCGCTCACGATGGCGGTGTTGATGCCGATCACCTCGCCACGGATGTTCAGCAGCGGGCCGCCGGAGTTGCCGGGATTGATGGCGGCGTCGGTCTGGATCACGTTCTGCGCGCGACCCCGGACCTGCTCGAAGGGGCGCCCGACGGCGCTCACCACACCAACCGTCACGGTGTGCCCGAGACCGAACGGGTTGCCGATGGCCATCACCCAGTCGCCTGCCTGCATCTGACTGGAGTCACCGAGGGTGGCCACCGCCAGCGGGCCGTCTGGTCGTTCGAGCAGCTGGAGGAGCGCGCTGTCGGTCAGCCGATCCTGGCCGACCACCTCGGCTTCGTAGGTCCTGTCGTCGTCGAGGAACGTCACTTCGATCTTGGTGGCGTCTTCGACCACGTGGTTGTTGGTCACGATGAATCCAGCTTCATCGATGACGAAGCCGGTGCCCGCCGCCACGGTGGTTTCCTCTCGTGGCTCCTGGTCTCCTTCCGGCGGGTCTCCAAAGAACCGTCGAAACAACTCGTCGCCGCCGTCGCCGCCAAAGAGCTCGCTCAGGTCGCGGCCGCGTCGGGTGGCCTCGGTTCTGATGTTGACCACCATCGAGCTCTCGGCCGACGCGATGTCGCGGAACGTGGTCGCGGTCAGTTGACCCTCGATGGGAGCGCTGTTCATCGGCGGGAGGGTCGAGGCGTTGAACGTCTGGGCTGACGAGCCCGACGTGAGGTCGAGCCGGGCCGCAAGTACCAGACCGATCGCCGTCGACGTGACGGCGATCAGGACCCCCGAAAACAGCCGATTTCTTCCTGTAGACATCCTGTCCTCCACCCGTGTCCTCATACCTTACCCTAAGGACCCCGACCGTCTGATTCTATGATGCCAGCGGTCGGATCTCGGTCTGACGCGCCCCAGTGACCCGGGCGCCGCCTGATTCGACGAACAGGTTGATCTCTGTCCGCAGACCAAAATCCTCGAAATAGACGCCCGGTTCGACCGTGACCCCGGAGCCGGTGAGCAGCCGACGGTCGTCATGGGTCTCGAAGTCGTCCAGATGCACCCCGTTGCCGTGGACCTCTTCCCCCAGGCTGTGACCCGTGCGATGCACGAAGTAGTCGGCCAGACCGGCCGCCGCCACGCGTTCACGTGCGGCGCGGTCTACCTCCCACCCATGCAGCGGCCGGCCCTCGCGGACCCGGCGGTCCACAAGGTCGATGGCCGTATCGCGAGCGTCACAAATCACGTCGAAGGCGCTGGCATAGCGCGTCGGCACCGTGGCGCCGGTGTAGCCCATCCAGGTGATGTCGGCGAACACGGCGCCAGGGCGGTCGAGTTTGCCCCAGAGATCCAGGAGCAGGATCTCGTCCTCCCCCAGGCTGCGATGACGGGCCGGGGTGGGGAGATAGTGCGGGTCTCCGGCGTTCTCCTGCGCCGCCACCACCGGGCGGGAGTCGCTCACCAGCCCCGCCTCCTCGAACCATGCCCACATGGCGTCCTGGATCTCGAACTCGGTAACCGGGGTTCCGCTCTCGAGACGTTGCTGGACGAGGGCGAAGGCATTGTCTTTGATCTGGTAGAGCGCCTTGGCCGCCGCCAGGTGGGTCTCGAGGGCCGCCTCGTTCCACACCGCTTCGAAACGCTGGATCAAGTCGCCGGAGGAGCGGACCTCGATGCCATGGGCGCGTATGATGTCGATCGTGCCCGCGTCGACTCTCGAGACATACGGAATGGCGCAGTCCGGCGAGTACTCCATCGCGACCGTGTGGCACCCCGACAGAAGCCGCTCCAGGCCCTCGGTCAGCGCCCCATGACCGGCATAGGTGGCAGTCTCGCCCGGGAGGTGATCGAGTCGGTCCCGTTCGATCGCGTGGACCAGCCCACGAGGCGGGCCAGAGGCCGGAATCAGGTAATACCACCGACGGGTCGTCAACGCCCCGGACGCGTCCAGCCCGACGAGGCCACGCGCGATCGGGTTCGACCCATGGAAGTCGTAGAGGAGCCAACCGTCGAGTTCGTCGTCGCCGAGCGCCTGCTGGATCGCGACGATGTCGAGTCCCATGGCGGGGAGTATAGCAGCGGCCGTTTTGCGGTCTGGATGGCTCCTGACCCTCACACTAGGTAGGACGCGCGGGGGGCGAGGATGGTCGGCGGGCGCGGTCGGGCGTACACAAGAAGACCGTCCTGGACCTCTGGTCCGGACGGCCTCCTTCTGAATTCCGTCGCGTCGACTCAGGCGGCCGGTTCGGCTTCTTCTTCCGCTTCCGGCTCGACTTCGGTGATCTCGTCGCCGTCGATGATCAGCGTCGGCTCCTCGACCTCGTCGAACAGATTGGCCTCGATCACGCCGCCCTGGTGGGAGAACTCCCAGTTGCTGCGTCTGGCGTTCGGGCTGCGGGGCGTATGCAGCGTCACCTGAATAACCTGGTCCTGCAAGAAGGGCTGCTTCATCCGGTAGGACGACCCGGTGACGGCGTCGCCGTCCGCGTCGTACCAGAACTCGTCGATCTTGAAGCCCGCCAGGTGACCAAGCGACACGTTCTTGATCACGAACGTCGTGACCACTTCATCTCCGTCGCGCTCGGGCTGCGGCTGCAGGTAGCCGATCTGGCCCGGACCGCGCACGGTCGCCACCAGTCGGGCGCCTTCGTCGCCGTCCATCGCCTCGAGGAGCGGGCGAAGCTGCACGTCGGGCAGCGACAATTCCGGCATATCGCCCACAGGCATCTCTTCTCCGCCGCCGCAACCGGTCGCCGACACGCTGACGACCATGACACCGAGCAGCGCCGCTAGCTTCAGGCGTCTCATCTGCACCACCTCCGGATTGTACCCAGTAGAACGAACCGGCGGATTATATGGCGCTCCGCCGACAAACTTCAACCAACGATCCGTATCTTCCTACATCTCGCCGTTCCAATCCTCCGGCTCGGCGTGATTGGTGCGGAAGATTTCCAGATGCCACTTGCCGCCGCCCCAGGGCTCGATGACCTCGGCCGCGACCACGTCGACAAGGATCTCAGCGAACGAGCGGCCCTCGGGATCGCCCTCCAGGTGATACGCCGGCTCGTCCCATCCGAACGTCAGATACAGCACGAGCGTGAGGAAGAGGTCGTATCCATCGTCGACCACGATGAGCTGGCCGCACGGCCGTTTCAAGGTGGAATGGTAGACGAGGTACTTCTCGGCGCTGTGCGCCCGGATGTAGCGCTTGAGCGCCAACTCCCTGGCCACGATGTCTTCGACGGCGATCTTCTTGTCCCAGCAGTCGCGGCAGTACTTCGCCTCGCCGCGAGGCTCGGAGACATCCTTCGCGCCGCAGAGGGCGCATTTCGACTGCGCCGCCGAGCGTGGAGCCATCCCGCGATCTTACCTCGGCTTGCTGGTGAGCCGCCGGTCTCGCCAGGAAGCCGACGTGGGGAGTGGTCGTTCTACGAAATGGGGGGATGGTGGATGATCTGGATGATGTTGCCGTCCGGATCGCGCACATAGAGGGAGCGCGCGCCGTCGCGGTGGGTCCGGGGCGTCGCGTGCAGCGCGATACCGTGCCCGTCGAAGTAGGCGGCCCAGCGGTCGACATCCTCGGCCGCGCCCACGATCAGCCCGATGTGATCGAGCGGACCGCCCTCCATCGTCCGGTCGGGGGCTGCCCGGTGCAGCGCCAGATTGTCCGAGCCGGAGCACAGATAGACGTTGTCGCCGTCCGGTTCCCACTCGACCGCGAATCCGAGGCGCTCGACGTAGAACTGCTTCATCTCGTCGTAGGCGGCCGTGTAGAGCGCCACGTGGCGCAGGCCGAGATGCGGGGGGCGCTCCATCATCGAGCCAGTTTATAGCCGCTCTCTTCGATGGCGGGCGCGTACATCGTCTCGACGTACTCCTGCACGACGCGACGGGTGGTGAAGCGCGGCGCCACCGCCCGAATCGAGTGACGTACCGTTTCCAGCCACCGGCGTGGCAGGTTGTCGGCGTCCCGCTCGTAGAACGTCGGCACGACCTCCTCTTCGAGCAAGGTGTAGAGCGCCTCCGCGTCTGCCGCGTCCGACGCAGCCGCGTCGTCGCCCTCCGTGCCCGCGATCCGCCATCCGTTCTGCCCGGTGAAGCCTTCAGCCCACCACCCATCACCCACGCTCAGGTGCGGCACCCCATTGAGCGCCGCCTTCATCCCGCTGGTGCCGCTGGCCTCCAGCGGCTTGCGTGGCGTGTTCAGCCAGACGTCGCAGCCTTGGACCACGTAGTGCGCCACATGCAGGTCGTAGTCGTCAACGAACGCCACCCTGCCGGCAAAGCGATGGTCGATGGCGCGTTGGTAGACCCGTTGAAGATGATGCTTGCCCGCCTCGTCCGCCGGGTGCGCTTTCCCCGCGAAGATCAGCTGTACCGGGCGCTTCGACGCATTCAGGATCCTGGTCAGCCGATCAGCGTCGTGGAAGACGAGCTCGGGGCGTTTGTAGCCGGTGAACCGCCGCGCGAAGCCGATGGTCAGCGCGTCCGGATCGAGCAGCGTGCCGGCGGCCAGGACCCGGCCCGCGCCGACGCCCTCGGCGGCCCATCGCTGCCGTGCCCGCTCCCGGACGAAGTTCAGCAGGTAGCGACGAAGTTCCTGCCGAACGTCCCAGAGCTCGCTATCTGGAATCTCGAGCACTCCTGCCCAGGTGCGCTCGTCCTGGCTCTCCCGCCAGCGGGGGTCGAGATAGCGGTCGAAGAGGACCGCGAGCCGGTGGGCGACCCAGGTGCCGACATGTACGCCGTTGGTCACTGAGCGTACGGGAGCCGGCGCCGGGTCGGCCGAGGAGAGCAGCGGCTGCCACATTCCCTCGGTCACCTTGGCGTGGAGCTGGCTCACCGCGTTGACCCGACCGGTCGTACGGAGCGCCAGGGCGGTCATGTTGAAGCGGGAGCCGTCCCCACCGTCGTAGGCGCCCAGGGCAAGGAACGCATCCCGATGTTGACCGAGCGTTCCCCAGCAGCCAGCCAGATGGGCTTCGACCAGCTGGAACGGGAAGGTGTCGTGGCCGGCGGGCACCGGTGTGTGGGTGGTGAAGATCGTGTTGCGACGCACGGCGGCGAGCGCCTCGTCGAACTCGCGACCCTCCTCGATCATCTCCCGCATGCGCTGCAGCACGACGAAGGCGGCGTGCCCCTCGTTGAGATGCCAGACCACCGGGTCGGACCCCAATGCGCGCAGCGCCCGCACTCCGCCGACGCCCAGGATGATCTCCTGTTGGATCCGGGTTTCGGTGTCGCCTCCGTAGAGCCGCGCTGAGAGTTCGCGGTCCCAGGGGGCGTTGTCTTCGAGGTCGGTATCGAGCAGATAGAGCTTCGTGCGTCCGAGCCGGACGCGCCACACCCGGACCTTGACCATGCGTCGTCCGAGCGGCACGGTAACGACACATGGACGCCCGCCCGGCGTGACGGCGGGCGTCACCGGGACGTCGCTCCAGTTCAGTCGCTCATAGCGCTCTTGCTGCCACCCCTCCGCGGACACGAGTTGATGGAAGTAGCCCTGCGGGTACATGAACCCGACGCCCAGCAGGGGGAGACCGAGGTCAGAGGCCTCCTTGCAGATGTCGCCCGCCAGCACGCCCAGGCCACCGGCGTAGATGGGCAGCGACTGATGGAGCGCGAACTCCGCCGAGAAGAAGGCGAGGGAGCGTCCCGGCATCTCCGGCATGCGCTCGCGCCACCAGCTGTGGGTGGCGGTTCGTGTGGGGTCCAGATCACGAAGGGCCCGGTCGTAGAGATCGAGAAACTGCGGGTCTCGCGCGGCCTCCTCCAGCCGGGTCTTCGGAAGGACCCGGAGCATCCGGACCGGATTGTGGGCCGTGGTTCGCCAGACCGTGAGGTCCAGTCGACGGAACACCTCGCGGGCATTGGGGTTCCACGTCCACCAGAGATCCAGCGCCAGCTCGCCGAGCCGCTCGATCCGTGACGGCAACGGCTCCAGTCCCTCGGGCTCCATCGTGGTCATGTCGTGATGTCTCCGGACATCGCGGGTGTCTCGCCCCGCAGAATCTTCGCGAATACGGACGGATCGACGTTGCCACCCGAAACGATGGCGGCGATCGGTCCTGGTCCGGCGCGCCCGGTGAGCGCGGCCGCGACCGCGCATCCCGCGGCGCCCTCGGTGATCACGTGCGCGCCGGCGGCGGAGGCTCGCATGGCCGCCGCAATCTCGTCGAGCGAGACCACGATCGTGTCGTCGACGAGGTCTCGTAGCAGCGGCCACATTGATGGAGTGACCGACTGACCGCCGCACCCGTCCACGAACGAGGCGCGCCAGGTGGGCGCGGCGGTGGCGCGGCCCGCGGCCCGCGAGGCGGTGAGCGGCGCGGCGGTTTCAGGTTCGGCGGCATAGACCCGCACACCGGGTCTCAGCGCCTTGACCGCCGTGGCGACTCCCGCGATCAGGCCCCCTCCACCAACCGACACCACGATCGCCGCGACGTCCGGCAGCTCCGCGACCAGCTCCAGGCCGACCGTGCCGTTGCCGCAGATGAAGTCATCGTCGTCAAACGGGTGGATGAAGTGTCCCGGGAGCCGGTCATCGATACGGGCCTCCACCACGTGCCAGGCCTCGTCGTAGGACGTGGTGATGATGCGCGCCCCGAGCCGCTTGATGGCGTCAATCTTTGCGGCGGGCGCGGCGTCGATCACGAGCACGGAGCAGGCCAGTCCCGCTTGCCGTGCCGCGAGTGCCACCCCTTGCGCCGCGTTGCCGGCACTGACCGTCCAAACGCCGGACGCCCGAGCCGCCTCGTCCAGCCGGGCGACGGCGTTGGCGGCACCGCGGATCTTGAAGGCACCGATCGGTTGCAGGTTCTCGAGCTTCAGGTGCAGGCGGTCGCCAGGGTCGGGGGCGTCCGCGTGTCGCGCCGCGGGCGGCGCGAGGGGGCGAAACGGCACCAGTGGGGTGCGTCGAGCAACTCGATACACGGCGGGCGCCGCGGCGAGGATTTGCTCCAGTGTGACGTCACGCGACATCGGTAGCTTGGGGTTGGCCGCCGGTCGGTTTCGGCTCAGCGCTCAGCCCAGCGCAGCTTCTCCCGCAACACCGCGAAGTAGGGGCGCGCTGCCGCCCGGATGACCCGGAGCGGGCGCTCGGCCGCTTCGATGGTGACCAGGTCACCGCGCTCGATTCGATGTCCCGCCTGACCGTCGAAGCTGACGAACGTGTCGGCCGGACGCAGATCGCGCTCCGGGCGGACGTGGATCGCGGGGCGTTCCGGCAGCACGATCGGGCGATTGGTCAGCATGTGGGGCGCGATGGGCGTCAGTACGACGGCCTCGACCAGGGGGTGCACGATGGGGCCGCCCGCCGACAGGTTGTAGGCGGTGGAGCCGGTCGGGGTGGCGACGATGAGTCCGTCGGCGCGGAACCGGGCCACGAACTGGTCGCCCACCGTCACCGAGAGGTCCAGGATGCCGGAGAGCGCGCTCTTGGTGATGACCACGTCGTTGAGCACGATCTCTTCTGTCAGCACCTCGTCTCCGCGTACGACGCGCGACCGGAGCATCCGGCGGCGATCGACCCGGGCCGCGCCGTCCACCACCGAGGCGAGCGCGTCGGAGAGTTCGGGGAGGGTGGTCTCGGTCAGGAAGCCCAGGCTGCCGAAATTGATGGCCAGGATCGGAGGATCGGAGTCGGATCGCGCGATCTGGCGCGCCATGCCCAGGAGCGTGCCGTCACCGCCGAGGACCAGGATGAGGTCCACCGTGTCCGGGAGATCGGCGGCCTCGCGGACGCCCAGACCCTGGAGTCCGATCAGCTCCGCCGTGGCCTGCTCGACGACGGGTTCGATGTTGCGGCTCTCGAGCCAGGACACCACATCGGTGACGACCTGCGCGGCCTCTTCGAGCCCGGCCTTGGCGACGATCCCGACACGCGCAATCGTGGGGAGGGGCGATTCGGACACTCGTTCGCTAATCTCCGGCGCCAGACGCCTGGCGGAGATGGAGGAAGAATTCCCGGTTCCCTTCGGCGCCGCGAATGGGCGACGGGGTGGTGTCCACGGGTGTCAATCCTACCTCAGTGGCCCGGACCGAGACATCGCGGACGACCCGTTCGTGGATTACCGGATCGCGGATGACGCCCCCGCGTCCCACCTCGGTTCTCCCGGCTTCGAACTGCGGCTTGACCAGCGCGACCAGATCCCCGTCCGGCGCGAGCAGCGCCGGAAGTCGGTCGAGAAAGTACCGGACCGAAATGAAGGACACGTCCACGGTGATCACGCCGAAGGGTTGGAGCTCCGACGGCAGCGTCTCGGGCGTCACCGAGCCGATGTGCTGGCGTTCGCGAACCACCACCCGTTCGTCCTGACGGAGCTTCCAGGCCAACTGGCCGTGACCGACATCGAGGGCGACGATGGTGCGGGCGCCGCGAGCGAGCAGGACATCGGTGAAGCCCCCGGTCGAGGCGCCGACGTCCAGCCCGGTGCGACCGGCGGGGGCGACTCCGAAGACGTCGAGGGCATGTTCGAGCTTGAGCCCGCCCCGTCCCACCCAGGGGTGGTCAGGCCGCTCCAGGGAGAGTTCCGCTTCGGCGTCCACCATTGAGCCCGCCTTGGTGACGGTGCGTCCGTCGACGCGAACCTGTCCGGCAAGAATCAGGGCCTGGCCGCGACTGCGCGATTCCACCAGACCTCGCTCGTGGAGCAGCGTATCCAGTCTGAGTCGGGCCGGCATGGGGCGCTAGTGGGTCCGCCCCACGACCCACGACGCAACGGCGTCCAGCCATCCGCCGTGCAGACCGGCGGTGGCAAGCGCCGCCCGAGCCGAGTCAATCGCCTCGGCCGCGAGGGTTCTGGAGCGGTCCAGGCCGTAGAGGGCCGGATAGGTCGGCTTGCCAGCGGCGGCGTCCTTGCCCGCGGTCTTGCCGAGCTCGGCGGCGTCACCTTCGACGTCCAGAATGTCGTCGACGATCTGGAACGCCAGACCGAGCTGTGCCCCGTAGGCGTCGACGGCGCTCGCGGCCGGGTCGTCCGCTCCGGCCAGGATGGCGCCGCTGACCGCGGCCGCCCGGATCAGCGCGCCGGTCTTCCTCGCATGCATCTCTTGGAGGGCTCGACGCGCCTCCTCGCTCGTCGCGCCGTGGGCGGCCTCTCCGGTGGCGGCGAGGTCGATCGCTTGTCCACCGACCATTCCGACGGCGCCGGCCGCTTCGGCAATGCAGACCGACGCCCGGAGGCGACGAGCGACGCGGGCCTGGGACTCGTCGGGCGACCCCTGCCCGAGGATGACGAAGGCCTGGGTCAGCAGGGCGTCGCCCACCAGGATCGCCAGGCCCTCGCCAAACGCGACGTGAGCGGTGGGGCGACCACGGCGGAGATCGTCGTCGTCCATCGCCGGCAGATCATCGTGCACAAGGGAGTAGGTGTGGATCAGCTCGATGGCGCAGGCGGCTGGCATCGCGTCCGCCCGAGCGGCGGCGTTACCAATCGTCTCGGCTGCGGCCAGGGCCAGGATCGGCCGCAACCGTTTGCCGCCGGCCATCAGGCTGTAGCGCATCGCCTCGGTCAGTCGCGCAGGGCACCCGGGCGGGCGGGGGAGCGCCGCCTCGAGCGCGGCGTCGATCTCTACGCGCCGCGCCTCGAGGTAGCTCGCGAAGTCCGGCGGGTGACTCACGCGCTCTCGTCTCCCAGCCCGTCGGTGACCGATGGCGGCGCCGGTGTCGCCTCGCCGCGCTCGTCCAGCACTTCGATACGTCGTTCGGCGTCCTCCAGCCTGGTGTGACAAAAACGGGAGAGCCGGACGCCGCGCTCATACAGACGGAGCGACTCTTCCAGCGTCAGCTCGCCAGACTCGAGGGTTTGCACCACGTCTTCGAGTTCTCCGATCGCCGATTCGAAGTCCTGAATCTTCTCTTTCTCGTCCATCTAGTCCCTGCCCGTTGTCTTGGCTCGTAGTCGGCCTCGTTGCAAAGTGATCGAGATCTCGTCGCCGAGGGCGACGGTGTCAGCATCGCGAACGATCGTCGTCCCCTCGGCGTCCCAGCACACCGCGTAGCCGCGGGCCAGCACTCCGAGGGGGCTCAGGGCCTCGAGCCGACCGGTCAAGGTCGCGACCCGGCCCGTCGCGGCGCCCACTCGGGACCGCCCCGCGTTCCCGAGTCGGGTGCGGGCCTCCACCAGTCGGGTGCGGCTGGCGGCAAGGCGTCGACCTGGTTCACGGTCCCCCAGCGCCTGTCGTACATGCTGCAATCGGCGGCCGTCACGGCTCAGCCGTGTCCGCACGCTTGTCCTGAGCGCGTGGGTCAGCTCGGCGGCGTGGCGACCCCTACCGGCGAGCGAAGCTCGCCACCCGGCGAGACCGGGCCGTCGATCGAGCTGCTGGAGCGCTGCGCCTCCCCGGCGCAGCCGCTCTCCGAGTCCGGCTCGGAGGCGGGTGTGGAGCCGATCGATCCGGTCTCTCAGCTCGTCGCGTCCAGCCACGACCAGCTCGGCCGCGGCGGACGGCGTCGGCGCCCGGACGTCGGCGACGAGATCGCTGATGGTCACGTCGCTTTCGTGTCCGACCGCCGAGATGACCGGGACGCGGCACCGGGCGATCGCGCGTGCGACCGCCGCCTCGTTGAAGGCCCACAGGTCCTCGAGTGAGCCCCCTCCGCGTCCGACGATCACCACGTCGACGCCCGGCTTCTCGCTGACCCGCGTCAGCGCCCTCGCGATGGCTCCGGCGGCGCCCTCTCCCTGGACCCGGGTCGGGCTGATCAAGACCTGCACCGACGGATGGCGCCTGGTCAGAACCTGCAGGACATCACGCACCGCCGCGCCATCGAGCGAGGTCACGACCCCGATTCGTCCGGGGAGCACGGGCAGCGCACGCTTCCTGGCCGGGTCGAGGAGGCCGTCCTCGGCCAGCGCGCGTTTCAGCTGCTCGAACGCGAGCTGAAGCGCCCCTTGCCCGTGCGGCTGAAGATGCTCGCAGACGAGCTGATACTCACCCTTTGGTTCGTAGACGCTGATCCGGCCCCGCGCCACCACTCGGAGGCCGTCTTCCGGCGTGAAGCGCTGATTGCGAACCGCCGACTGAAACATCACCCCACGGAGCTGGGCGCGGTCGTCTCGAAGCGTGAAGTAGAGATGTCCGGTTTTCCAGAGCCGGCAATTCGCCAGTTCGCCTTCGACCCACACTTCCCCATGGTTGGACTCGAGCAGACTCCGGATGCGCGCGGTGAGGGCGGTCACCGTCACGACGGAGCGTCGTGTGGGCGCCGCCCGTTCGGGATCGTCGAAGGGGAGCGACGTGCCTCCGGTCACGAACCCGTCACGGTCGAACGCAAGGCGTCGACATCGGCTGGGGTCAGGCTCAGGCGCTCGATGCCGGTCGCCCGACCCGTTTCCGGATTGGTCGTCACGATCACTCCGTGGAGCCGGGGGTCGCCCCGCGCCGTGTCGAATCGACCGGGCATCCCCGTCTTGAACCGTTTCAGGACAACCTGCTTGTCGACACCGATGACCGAGTCGTGCGGGCCGCTCATGCCGACGTCGGTGATGTAGGCGGTGCCACCCGGAAGCACGCGTTCATCGGCGGCCTGCACGTGGGTGTGCGTGCCAATCACGGCGGACACGCGGCCGTCGAGGTGCCAGCCCATCGCGATCTTCTCCGACGTGGCTTCGGCGTGGAAGTCCACCAGGATGATCCGCGTTTCCCCGGCGACGTCGGCCAGCATCTCGTCGACGGTCGTGAAGGGATTATCCAGTGGGGCCATGAAGACGCGACCCATCACGTTGAGCACGGCCGCGGTTTCCCCGTTGGAGGCTCGCGCCAGCACATGGCCCAGTCCCGGGGCGTCGGGATAGTTGCCGGGGCGGATCAGTCTGGGTTCGAGCTGAATGTAATCGAGTGCCTCGCGTTTGTCCCAGATGTGATTGCCCCCGGTCATGACATCGATACCGCAGTCGCGCAGGCTTTCGCCGATCTCGCGGGTGATGCCGTTGCCGCCCGCCGCGTTCTCCACGTTGGCCACCACGAGGTCGATGCCGTGGTGAGAGACAAGTGGGCGCACCGCGCTCTGCACGAGCGTGCGCCCGGGTTTCCCGACGATGTCGCCGATGAACAGAATTCGCACGTCTCCTCATCATCGCACAGCCGAGTGCCCAGGGCTATGTATTGGCATATGGGTCGCCGCCAGAAGAAGTCCGACTAAATATATGAGTGTTAAAAACTAATATTAAATGATTGACAAAAACTAATGTTGTGGGTAACGTATCTTCAGGGTCTGAGAGACAGGCGCAACAGCTACGTGAAACCGTGAAGCCAAGGAGGCATCGCATGTCACTTGTTCGATGGAACCCGATTCGTGATCTCAGCATGTTCGACAACGCATTTGACCTTTTCTTCCGGCCCGCGAACGTGGGTGCAGCGTCGGCAGAGTCCGGCGGCTGGAACTGGATGCCGGCGGTCGATGTCTACGAGACCGATGACCACGCGCTCGTGATCAGCGCGGAGTTGCCTGGAATCGATCGCGACGCCGTCGACGTCACCCTGGAGAACGGGCTCCTGACCATCGCCGGCGAACGTAAGGCCGATGGCGAAGTCGAGGAGGGGCGGCTCTATCGCTCCGAGCGGGCCTACGGAGCGTTTCGTCGGTCGTTCACCTTGCCTCGGTCCGTCGACGTGGGTGGGGTGACCGCGGAGCACAAGAACGGCACCCTGCGGATCACGTTGCCGATGAAAGAGGCGGCCAAGCCGCATCGGGTTGACATCAAGGCTGCCTGAGTTGGCAACCGCGGGCCCCGGGGCGCCACCCATGCCTTGGGCACACACGTCTCAGGAGCACGATGGTGGACCGACCTCCGACCCTCGATGATCTGGCTTTGACCGGCGCGATTGACGCTCGCTTCATCGTGCCGGTGACCGACGAGCATGGCGGGGTCACCATCTATTACCGTGGCCAGCCGACACACTACCTCCTGGGTGGGGAGTGGTTCGTGGCGCGGCCGGCCATGGCCACGGCGGACGAGCCGAGCGAGCCTGCCGAGGTTATCGAAGGCGTTCCCAGAGCTTGGCCGGCGGGCGAGGCGGTAGTCGACTCGTGAGGCGTTTTCGACTACGATCCCCTGGATATGAACGACGAGTACGAGCCGCTTCTTGACCCCGAGGCCGAGCCGGTCGTCCCGCGGCCAATCGCGATGCCGCGCATTCCGGACGAGCGGATGCCTGAGATCACGAACCGCTTCCTGTTTGTTGACGTTGCCGCCCAGCGGGCGAAACAGCTTCGACGCGGCGCCTTGCCCCGTCTCGAGCCCCTCCGCCCGGATCCGGAAACTGGCGAACGGCCCGATGTGAAGGCGCGACTCGAGCGGGTGGCCATGGACGAGGTCGAGGACGGGCTGATCGTCTATGAGTTGCCCGAGGACAGGGAGTCGGAGGAGACGTCGTGAGTCCGGCTGAAGTCCAGACGGTGGTGGTCGGACTCTTGCGCGGTCTTCTGTCGTCCAGCGTTTTCCTGCTGGTCGTGTTCCTGGGCTTCTGCGTGTTGTTCAACTTCACCAAGCTGCGCGCCATCAACAAGAACAGCCAGACCGTCCGCAGTCTCGACGACCGGCTGTCGGGCGGCCGCTACCTCTCGCCGGACGTTCCCCGCGGTCCGGCCGATCAGCTCAAGACCCCGGAACTTTTGGAACAGAGCGGTCGTCAGGTCTCATAGCGTCGGCCAACCGATTCCCACGGGGGCCTGGCCGCGCAGGAGGTCAGGAACTCACGGGTGAGCTACTCGGGCTGGCGCTGATCGGCGTGCTCGGTCTTGGCCTGCTGCTGGTCTTCGGCGTCGTCTTGGCGCTGGTGAAACTGGCGTTCGAACTGCTCTTCCTGCCGTTCAAGCTGCTTGGGTGGCTGCTCTTGCTGCCGTTCCTTGCACTCAAACTGATATTCGGTCTGCTCGCAGGAGCGTTCCTGATGGTGGTTGTGCCCCTGCTGCCGTTCCTGCTGCTGGGCGGGCTCGCGTGGTTGGTCTTTTCCGCCATGCGGGGCGGTCCGGTCGCCCCCGCCGGCACCGTCCTTCCTCCCATGCCCTAGCGGTTCCTCACGACACCGGCGTGACGGCCTTGCCTCGTCACAGGCACCCGGCCTGCGGAGTGCCTTGCTATGAGGTGGCTGCGAGTTCGGGCCGACCGATCGGGTCGGGACGATCGCGTTCGAACCGCGCCGCCAGGTCGAGAATCGTCACCTCGTCAAAGGCGCGTCCCACCAACTGGAGGCCGACCGGGAGTCCACTCCCGTCGAGACCCGACGGGACGCTCAGCGCCGGGAGTCCGGTCAGGTTGGCGCTGGCGGTGAACACGTCACCGACGTAGAGCTGCAACGGATCGTCGGCGTGCTGACCCAGCGTGAACGCGGTGGTCGGAGTGGTCGGGAGCGCCACGGCGTCGACGGTTGAGAAGGCCGAGTCGTAGTCCCGCCGGATCAGCGTGCGGATCTGCTGGGCGCGCAGATAGTAGGCGTCGTAGTAGCCCGCGCTGAGGGCGTAGGTGCCCAGCATGATCCGTCGTTTGACCTCATCGCCAAAGCCGCCTTCGCGCGTGAGGTCGTACATCGCCGTCAGGTTGGCCGTATCGGCGAGGGCAGCGCGGACGCCATACCTGACGCCGTCATAGCGAGCCAGGTTCGAGCTGGCCTCGGCCGGGGCCACGACGTAGTAGGTCGGGACGGCATAGGCGGCGTGGGGAAGCTCTACATCCACGATCGTGACGCCCGACGAACGCAGGGTCTCGAGCGCGCTCCGGAACGAGGCGAGCACGTCGTCGGCGATTCCTTCCTGAAGCAGGGCCCAGGGGACGCCAATCGTCGGCGATTCATTGGGCGCATCCGATGGCCATGCCGGCACCGCCTCGGCCGCGGACGTCGCATCGGCCGGATCCTCGCCCCCGATCACCCGGAAGACGGTCGCCACGTCGGTCACGGTCAAGGCGAGAGGGCCGATCTGGTCGAGCGACGACGCGAAGGCGAGGAGGCCATAGCGCGACACCCGACCGTAGGTCGGCTTCAGCCCCACGATTCCGCAGAAGGCCGCCGGTTGTCGGATGGAGCCACCGGTATCCGAGCCAAGGGACACCGGCGCCAGTCGTGCGGCGACCGCCGCGGCAGACCCACCGCTCGATCCGCCCGGGACCCGGTCCCGATCCCACGGGTTGCGGGTGACCCCGTAGCACGAATGCTCGGTCGTCGACCCCATGGCGAACTCGTCGCAGTTGGTCTTGCCGATGATGACGGCGCCGGCCGCGCGCAGGCGCTCGACGACCGTGGCGTCGTAGGGGGGGCGGTAGTCGGCCAAGATGCGGGACGCGGCCGTGGTCGGTACGCCCCGGGTGCAGATGTTGTCCTTGATCGCAATCGGTACGCCCGACAGCGGTCTTCCAGGATCGTCGGCGCCTCGGGCGTCCACCGCGGCCGCCTCTTCAAGGGCCGTGTCGGAGGCGACGTGGGTGAAGGCGCCCAGGTCGGCGTTGCGCTCCCTGATCCGCTCGAGGAAGGTCGTGCAGACAGCGACGGCCGAGGTCCCCGCCGCGATCGCCGCGCGCACGTCGGCGATCGTCTCGATGGTGGCGCCGGTCATCATCCGATGACCTTCGGGACCCGGAAGAGGCCGTCGGCGGCGTCGGGCGCCCCGGCGACCGCCTCGTCTCTGGGAAGCGACTCGCGGAGCTGATCGTCGCGCATGCGGGGGCCGGCCGAGACCGGATGGGTGGTGGCTTCGACCCCCATCGTATCGATCTCACGCAGACGTTCGAAGTAGGTGAGGATGTCACCCAACTGGCGGGTCAGGCGGTCCGCCTCGGCCTCGTCGAGCTCGAGGTGCGCGAGACGGGCGATCCGCTCGACCTCGGTGCGAGTCAGTCGCTCGGTCACGGCGCCAAATCCTACCATGTGGCGATCCGGCCGGCGTTTTGCCTTGAGCGATCGGGTCCGTCATGATGTGGGCCATGTGTGAGCCGGTCCAGCGGGCCGAAGAAGACGGGCAGACCATGGGCGAGCCGCTGGGGTCGCTCTTCGGGCGTCCCAGGGCCGAGGTGGAGGCGGCGTTCCCCGACAGAGAGTCTGTCGTCTGTCCGATCTGTCAGGTGGAGCCGCGGCGATTCGCGGTCGATTTCCAGGGGCTTTCCCTGGCTCGGTGTCCTACCTGCCGTCTCGAACTGCATAGCCCCAGACCCACGCTCGAACAGATGGCGAGAGCCGTGTATGGCGAGCACTACCATCGTGCCGACGAGGCCACCGCCGACGCCCGCCACCGCCGCCAGTATGGTCGCCAGGTTGACCGACTGGAGCAGCTGCAGCCGGCTGGCCGGCGGCTCCTCGATGTGGGCTGTGGCGCGGGGGCCTTTCTCCGCTTCGGTCGGGAGCGTGGCTGGGACGTGGAGGGGACCGACTACGTCCTGACCCCGTGGGCCCGCGAGAGCGGCGCAAGAGTGTGGGAGGGTGAGCTGCCGTTGGTCGAGTTCGGTGGCGCTCGGTTCGACGTGGTCCGGTTCAACCATGTGCTCGAGCACACGCGGGACCCGCTCAGCGAGTTGCGGGCCGCCCGGTCCGTGCTCTCACCCGGCGGTGTCCTGCTCATCGGCGTCCCCAACCTGGCGGGCGCGAGCCTGCGCGTAAAGAGCTGGCAGAGCCGACTGGGACTGAAGGGCAAACGGTGGCGGCACTACGCGGCGTTGCATCATCTGTGGTTCTTCACGCCGGCCACCCTGTCGCGGCTGGTCGAGACCGCGGGGTTCGAGGTCGCGCACTGGGAGACTCCCGTCCTGGCGTTGTCTCGGGGGCCCCGTCTCGCCTATGACCGTCTGGTCGAGCGGCTGCGGACCGGTGGCATCCTCGACCTCTACGCGCGCGCCGTCTGACGCCGTCCGGTCCGCCCCGCTGCAGTTTCCGGCTGACCGACCGAGACAACCTACTGGTACGTGCTGCGCTCGCGAGACAGGTGCGTGTGGGGGCACACGTCAGGACCGGAGGAGAAAGCCGTGGTGGACAGCCAGTTTCGGCTGGTGGCCAGTGACCGAGAAGCCGAGGCGGAGTACACCCTCGAATACCCGGCCCGGTGTCCTCATTGTGAGGCGGACCTGGAGATGCTCCGGGTCGCGCGGCTGCTCCGGACGCGGGTGAACTTCACCTCGACCCTGCCGCGCCGAGGCCACGTCCTCGCGTGCCCAGAGTGCCGCAAGATCCTCAGCGCCGAACTGGGGTTCGCCTAGGTTTCTCGGCGAGGCCAAGAAACCGGGACCGGCTAGTTCTTGCCGAGCGTGCTAACCAGTGTCTAGTGGGCGCCCGGCCCGCTGTAGTTCTTCTCGCCGGCTTCAATCCTCATGTCCAGCCGGTTGTCGGGTGGTGGTAGCGGGCAGGTCGTGTGCGGATTGAACGCGCACGGTGGGTTATAGGCCTTGTTGAAATCGACCGTGGTCCAGCCATCTTCGTCCGGGGCGTCGGCATACAGGAAGCGCGCCGCCCCGTAGGTCTCTTCACCACTCGTCTGGTCCCGCATGATGAACCAGAGGCGCCGGCCTGAGTTCACCGGAAGCATGCGGACTTCACGTCCTTCCACCGTCAGGGTCACGTACCCGCTGCTCGTATAGGTCTCGACGTCGCCGAGGATGTTCATCGTTTTCACGGTGACCGGCTCGCCGTGCGGCGTGAAGCGGCCCCGCACCCGGTAGCGCTCATCCACGGGGAACCACTCCAGGCCGGTGAACGATCTCCTCAGCTCCGCCTCGGTGTCGCGTGCGCGGATGGCCAGACGCTCTCCGCTCAAGTGCACCCAGAACGAGATCGGTCCGGCGGCGACGGTGACCCGCTTCTCTGATGGATACAGCTGGGCGCCTTCGACCTCCACGTCGTCGATGGTCAGTGTGCCGCCCGCATGGGCCCGAACGGTGACGCGGCCGTCCTCGAGTGCCAGCACACCTGCCTCGGCCGGGAGGTGGGGGATGACCAGGTCATTCCGCGGGCTGGAGCCGAACGTCGTGTTGCCCTCTCTCAGAAAGAAGAGCGCCGAGACCGTCAGCCAGCCGTCGTCGGCGGCGAGGTTGGTTTCTCGTTCGATCCGCCAGGCTTCGATCTCAGCCTCGTAGTCGTTGGCGAGGAGCGACGCGGTCCCGAGCGTGCCGAGCAGGACCACCATCGGGACAGAGCGCATCAGCTTCAACATGGGGGTATCGAACCACACCGCCCCGAGCCGGTCAAACGACCGCTCGTCGACTGTGCCACAATCGGGCAACCGCCGATGACTGACCAGCGCCCGGTGTTCCAGCATCCGCCGTGGATGGTAGGCATCATGCTCATCCTGGGGGTGCTGTCGCTCTTCGTTGGGCTTACGCTCGACCCGTTCTGGCTCGTCATCGGCAGTCCGGCGATTCTGACCGTGCTCGTCTTCATTGGCGTACGGCTCGTCCTCCTTCGACGGGCCATTGCGACCCCCCCTGGTCTGGAGCGGGCGGAGCCGTCTCCGGAGGAGACCGAATCTGAACCCGAGGAGCCACGGTGAGGGTCGGCGCTGCCCGGTCGGCCGCCGTCGCCGGCCAGTGGTATCCCGGAGACGGGGAGGCGCTGAGGAAGGCGGTGCAGGAGCACCTGGACGGCGCCGTCGAGTCCGCCACGCTCGACATACGTGCCTCATCGCGCCCCACGCGGGACTGACCTACTCGGGTCCCGTGGCGGCTCACGCCTATCACGCCGTGGCCGGCGGGACCTACGACGTCGTGGTCCTCGTGGGACCGTCCCACTATGTGAGCTTTGACGGAGTGGCCGTGCACCCGCACGGGAGCTTCGACACGCCGCTCGGGCCAGCGGTGATCGATGCCGACCTTGCGGCCGACCTCTTGGCCGATCCCGTCGTGGTCACGCATTCGACCGCGCACGGACCGGAGTATGCCCTCGAGATGCAGCTGCCGTTCCTCCGCCTGGTGCTGCCGCGGGCGCCGATCGTCCCCCTCGTCATGGGGACCCAGGATCGAGACACGGTCACCGCGTTGGCCGCGTCGCTCGAACGAACCTTGCGGGGACGGGATGCGCTGCTGGTCGCCAGCACCGATCTCTCTCACTTCTTCGATGCCGAGCGGGCCGCGGAACTCGATGCGGCGGTCGTCGACCAGATCTCGCGGTTCGACGCTGATGGCCTGCTCGTCGAGTACGAACGGTACCCCGCGGGTGACCGCGGTCGATACGTCGCGTGTGGTGGCGGCGCCGCCGTGGCGGTCATGCGGGCCGCGGCTGGACTCGGTGCTCGTGACTCACAGGTCCTGTGCCGCTCGGACTCGGGCGCGGTGTCGGGAGATACCCGTTCGGTTGTCGGGTATCTGGCCGCCGTCTTCGGGACCGCGCCGAGCGCGGCCGGCGAGCGCAGATCACCATGCTGACCGAATCTCATCAGCGCGCGCTGCTCCAGTTGGCGCGCGCGGCGATCGCGGCCCGCGTCGACGGCCGGTCTACGCCGACGCTCGGACCCGTGGGCACGCCGATCCCGGGGGGGGGGCGTTGGGGCGTTCGTGACCCTACGGCTGCACGAACGTCTTCGCGGGTGTATCGGGGCGGGCGAGACCGACGAGCCACTGCCCGAGGTGATTGCACGGGTCGCCGGCGATGCGGCGACCCAGGACCCCCGTTTTTCGGCCGTGTCTCCCGAAGAACTGGCCGAGGTGCAGCTCGAGATCTCCGTGCTCGGACCGCTGGAGTTGGTCCGCGACGAGACGGAGATCGAAGTCGGTCGGCATGGGTTGGTGGTGGAGCAGGGCGATCGAAAGGGACTGCTCCTGCCTCAGGTGCCGACCGAATGGGACTGGGACCGCGAGACCTTCCTCGAGCAGACCTGTCGGAAGGCGGGGCTGGCCGCCGACGCTTGGCGCGCCGGCGCGACGCTGTACCGGTTCGAGGCGTTCGTCTTCGCCGAAGCCAGGGCCTAGTCGTCTTCGAGAAGCCGTCGCAGCGTCCGAAGGTTCTCCAGATCCATCTCGTCCGCTTCCACCCCGGCGGTTCGGCGGTTCCCGGACTTCGGGGTTTCGAGCACCATCGGGTGGTCGGCGAATCGTCGATCGGTCAGCACCCGGCGGAATCCGTCCAGTCCGACGTGCCCGGCCCCGATATGGGTATGACGGTCGACGCGGCTGCCGAGCGGAGTCTTGGAGTCGTTCAGGTGCCACAGTCGGACCCGGTCGAGTCCGAGCCGACGCTGCAACTGGCCCAGGGTCGTGTCGTAGCCAGTCTGGCCGGACAGCTCGTAACCGGCGGCCACCAGGTGGCAGGTGTCCAGGCAGAGGCCGAGGCTTGGTGCGCCCTGGCATTCGGCCTCCGTGATGATCACCTCGAGCTGTTCGAACGAATGCCCTAGGTTCGTGCCCTGGCCCGCGGTGTGCTCCAGCAGGAGCTGCGTCTCGAAGCTGGCCCGCTGGCGGAGGACTGAGGCCGCCGCGTCGGCGATTCGCTGCAGACCCTCCTCAGGGGTCGCCGTCGTGTAGGACCCTGGGTGCAGGACCACCCCGGCCAGACCCAGCGCTTCGGCCCGGTCCAGTTCCTCCCTCAACGCAGCCATCGACCGATCACGCAGCGCGTCATCCGGGGAGCCGAGGTTGATCAGGTAGCTGGCGTGGGCAAACGCCGGCTGCACCCCCATCGCCTTCATCCCGTCTCTGAACGCCGAAATCTCGCTCGTGGGAAGCGCGCGTGCTCTCCATTGACCGGATGACTTGGTGAAGATCTGCAGACATTCGCACCCGGCGGCGTGGGCCCGTTCGACCGCACGAGGCAAGCCTCCGGTGATCGACATGTGGGCCCCAAGACGCGGCATAAGAGGCTGATTGTGTCAGAAGCGCGCCGTGGGCCGGGTTGCGTGGTCTCTCGCGGCTGACGGACAATGAGTGGTTGGAGAGTCTCCCCGACCCCGACGTTTACTGAGAATACGGATCTTTCATGAGCACGCAGAACAGCTTCGGCACCCTGACGACCCTTCCCCTCGATGGCGCGACCGTCTCGTATCACAGCCTGGCAACTCTCGCGGCCCGGTTCCCTTCCGTGTCGCGTCTGCCGTACTCGCTCAAGGTGCTGCTCGAGAATCTGCTCCGTCGCGAAGACGGCTCGCGGGTGACCGCTGACGACATCGAGGCCCTGGCGAGCTGGGATCCGCAGGCGGGGGCGACCAAGGAAATCGCGTTCATGCCGGCGCGCGTGCTCCTGCAGGACTTCACCGGTGTTCCCGCCGTCGTCGATCTGGCGGCGATGCGGGACGGCGTGGTGCGGCTCGGCGGCGATCCAGATCGGATCAACCCGCTGCAGCCGGCCGAGCTCGTCATCGACCATTCGGTGCAGGTCGACCACTTTCGCGAGGCGAACGCGTTCGATCTCAACGCCCAGCTCGAGTTCTCGCGCAACAAGGAGCGCTACGCGTTCCTGAAGTGGGGACAGCAGGCCTTCGACAACTTCCGCGTGGTGCCTCCCGATACCGGCATCGTGCATCAGGTCAATCTCGAATATCTGGCGCGTGTCGTGTGCACCGAGCCCCATGGCGACGGCCTCATGGCGTACCCCGACACGCTGGTCGGCACCGACTCCCACACCACCATGGTCAACGGTCTCGGTGTCGTCGGCTGGGGCGTTGGCGGGATCGAGGCTGAAGCAGCCATGTTGGGCCAGCCGGTCTCGATGCTGGTCCCGGACGTCGTGGGCTTCAAGCTCAGCGGGCGGCTGCCGGAAGGGACGACGGCGACCGATCTCGTGCTGACCATCACCGAGCGCCTTCGACAGCACGGCGTGGTAGGCAAGTTCGTCGAGTTCTTCGGACCCGGGCTCGCGTCGTTGACGCTGGCGGACCGCGCCACGCTGGGGAACATGTCGCCCGAGTACGGGTCGACGGTGGCGATCTGTCCGATCGACCAGATGACGATCGACTATCTGGCGTTGACCGGCCGCGACCAGGGCCAGGTGGCGCTGGTCGACGCCTACGCGCGGGCCCAGGGGGTGTTCGGCGCCGAAGCGGGCGAACCGGTGTATGCGGCGGTCGCCGAACTGGATCTGGCCGACGTCGAACCGAGCCTCGCCGGCCCGAAGCGTCCTCAGGACCGAGTGGCGCTCGCCAGCGCCAAGACCGCGTTCAGCGACGTGCTGAGCGACCTGGCCGGTGACGGAGCGGCCAGCAACGGCAACGGCGGCGACACCATCGACCACGGCGCGGTGGTCATCGCGGCCATCACCAGCTGCACGAACACATCGAACCCCAGCGTCATGATCGCGGCCGGGTTGCTGGCGAAGAAGGCGGCCGAACGGGGGCTTCGACCCAAGCCATGGGTGAAGACGAGCCTGGCGCCCGGCTCGCTCGTGGTCACCGAGTACCTCAAGGCGGCGGGGTTGATGGCACCGTTGGCCGAGCTGGGCTTCGGCCTGGTCGGCTACGGGTGTACGACCTGCATCGGCAACAGCGGCCCGCTTCCCGAGGATGTGTCTGCTGAGGTGCGGGAGCGCAACCTGGTCGTGACGTCGGTCCTCAGCGGTAACCGGAACTTCGAGGGCCGGGTGCAGCAACAGGTGCGCGCCAACTATTTGGCCTCGCCGCCGCTCGTGGTCGCCTACGCGCTGGCCGGGTGGATGAGTACCGACCTGACGAGCGAGCCGCTCGGGCAGGACGCCGAGGGTGGAGACGTGTTTCTGTCCGACCTCTGGCCGACCGCCGCTGAGATCCAGACGGCCATGGCCAGCGCGGTTCGCACCGAACAGTTCACCTCGAAGTATGCCGGCGTGTTCGATGGGGACGATCGGTGGCGGGGGTTGCCGGCTCCCACGGGCCAGCGCTTTGCCTGGGACGACGATTCGACCTACGTGCGGAACCCGCCGTTCTTCGAGACCCTGTCGCCAGAGCCGTCGCCACCCGGAGGTATTACGGGAGCCCGCGTTCTCGCGTTGCTCGGCGACAGCGTGACGACGGACCACATCTCCCCGGCGGGGACCATTCCCGCCGACGGTCCCGCCGGCCGCTATCTCGTGTCATGCGGGGTCTCGCCGGGCGACTTCAATTCGTTCGGGAGCCGTCGCGGCAATCACGAGGTCATGATGCGGGGCACGTTCGCCAACATCCGGTTGCGCAACCAGCTCGCGCCGGGTACCGAGGGTGGGTGGACGCGCTATCAGCCGGATGACGAGGAGATGAGCATTTACGACGCCGCGATGCGGTATCGCGATTCTGGCGTCGGCCTGATCGTGCTGGCTGGCAAGGAGTACGGCTCGGGCTCGTCGCGGGACTGGGCCGCGAAGGGGACGATGCTGCTCGGTGTCCGCGCCGTCATCGCCGAGAGCTTCGAGCGGATTCATCGGAGCAATCTGGTGTTCATGGGCGTGCTGCCGCTCCAGTTCCGCGACGGCGAGTCGGTCGGGTCGCTGGGGCTGACCGGGCAGGAGGCGTTCGCAGTGACCGGGATCGGCAGCGGGCTGTCCCCCCGGAGCCAGGCGACGGTCGAGGCGGTGGCCTCCGACGGCGCCCGCCGCTCGTTCACGGTCGACGTGCGGATCGATACACCCGACGAGCTGAGCTACTACCGTCACGGCGGCATCCTGCCCTACGTGCTTCGTCAGCTGGTCAACGGCCAGAGCTGACGCCAGCTCGAGGGAACGGCTGGTGCCGCGGTTCGTGCGAACCGCCGACCTGTGTTCGCACGCGACGACCTGAACGTGTTCGGTTTTCGGCGGAGGATCGTCTCAGGAGAAGCCCGTATGAAATGGCCACTCGGTGTCTGCTCCGCCCTTGGCGGCTCCCTGACGATGGTGACGACGATGATGATGACGACAACAGTCGCGGAAGCCCAGGAGACCCCACCCGAACAGATCGCGTGGGATCTGAGCGAGATCTATCCGAGTTTCGACGCCTGGGACGAAGCCAAGGCGCGGCTGGAGACCCGGGTCCAGGGGCTGGCCGCCTTCCGCGGCCGGTTGGGCGAGAGCGCTGCCGTTTTGCGCCAGGCCTACGACGAGATCTCCGATACCGAGAAGGAACTGGCCAGGCTGTATGTGTTCGCGTTCCTGAAAGCAGACGAAGACCGTCGCGTGTCGGCGGATCAGGAGCGGCGCGGTCTAGCTGCCGCCTTGCTGTCGGAGTTTGGCGAGGCGGTGTCCTGGGTGTCGCCTGAGCTGCTGCGGGTTGGCTCGGCCACCGTCGAGCGCTACCTCGACGAAGACCCGGGACTCGAGAAGCACGCCTTCAACATCCGGAATACGCTGCGACAGGAGCCGCACACGCTGTCAGACGAAGCCGAGCAGATCCTGGCGGCCACGGGACCGGTCGTGCAGGGCCCCGAGCGGATCTATGCCTTGCTGACCAGCTCGGACATCACATGGCCGACCCTCACGCTGTCGACTGGCGACGAGATCACCGTCGACCAGGCTGGCTACTCGCTGCACCGGGCTAGCCAGAATCGAGACGACCGCAAGAAGGTGTTCGATGCCTTCTGGGGGACCTGGAACACGTATCAGAACTCGATCGGACAGACCCTCGACACGCACGTGAAGTCGCACGTGTTCCAGGCGAAGACCCGCAAGTACGAGAATGCGCTCGACGCCGCGCTGTCGGGGCCCAACATTCCGACCGCCGTCTACCGCAAGCTCATCGAGGCGACGCACCGGCACCTGCCCTCGCTTCACCGATACTTCCGGTTGCGTCAGCGGATGCTCCGGCTCGACGACCTGCACTACTACGACATCTACCCGCCGCTCGTGGCCTCCGATCGCACCTTCGACATCGAGGAGTCGAAAGCGCTCACGCTGGCGTCGGCGGCGCCGCTAGGCGACCACTACCTGTCGCTGCTCGAACGTGGGTTCGCCGGTGACTGGATGCACGTCTATCCGCAGGCCGGCAAGGCGCCTGGCGCCTACATGTATGGCAGCGTCTACGACGTCCACCCGTATCTGCTGCTGAACCACAACGGTCAGTTCAACGACGTGTCGACGTTCACCCACGAGTGGGGACATGCGGTGCACACGCTGCTGTCGACCGAGCACAATCCGTACGAGACGTCGAGCTACGCCACCTTCACCGCCGAGATCGCCTCGACCACCAACGAGGTGTTGCTGCAGGAGCACATGCTCGGCCAGGACATCTCCGATGAGGAGCGGTTGTTCTACCTCGGGACGGCGCTGGAGGCCGCCCGCGGCACGTTCTTCCGTCAGACGATGTTCGCGGAGTTCGAACTGCGCATCCACGAGATGGTGGAAGCGGGCGAGGCGCTCTCGGGCGAGAAGATGACCTCGGTCTACGAGGAGCTCCTCCGCCAGTATCACGGCGCCGACGAAGGGGTGATGAACATCGACCCTGCCTACGCGGTGGAGTGGGCGTTCATCCCGCACTTCTACCGGAACTTCTACGTGTTCCAGTACGCCACCTCGATTGCCGGCGGCACGATGTTCGCCGAGCGCTTCCTCGACGGTGACGAGCAGGCGCGTGACGACTATCTCGCCGTGCTTGAGGCTGGCGGCTCACGCTACGCCTACGAGCTGCTCCAGGAATACGGCATCGACTTGGCCACCGATGCCCCCTACGACGCCCTCATCGCTCGCATGGACAGGGTGATGGACCGTATAGAAGAGATCCTCGATAGGCAGGGGAACTAGCCTGGCCCGCGAGCAGTCCTGACTCGTCCTCTAGCAGGACTGCCAGCGGGCGGCGTGGGCCTCTGCGGGCGCACCGCCGTAACCCGTCATCTTCCTCGTCCAGCGTCGGCGCTCCAAGAACTGCTATCGTCTTCGCCATGCTCAGTCTGCCCGAGGGGGCACGCGGTGGTGCGGTCTTTCCGTCCTTGCTGGTCCTTGTTGGCCTCTTTGGCAGCGGAGTAGCCGCCGGCAGCGGAAGCGAGACCGCCGGAGAGGTGACCATCCAACTCCCCGAGCGGGACCCGAACGTCTGCCGTAGCGACCCGGCGATGGGCCCGGAGATGGCCGTCATCGAGGGCGGTCGTTTCCGGATGGGCTCGCTCGAGGGCGACAGCAACGAGAGGCCCGTGCACGAGGTGGAGGTGCAGTCGTTTGCCCTCGGTCGTTGCGAAGTCACGGTGGCGGAGTTCGCGGCCTTCGTGGAGGACACGGGGTATGTCGCGACGGCTGATGGCGGCGACTGTCGGGTGTTGAACGACGCCGGCATCACCTTTGTCGACGGCGTGGAAGCGTCCTGGCGAGAACCACGCTACCCGGACGTCGCCCAGGGTGATTCGCTGCCAGTCGTATGCGTGTCCTTCGACGATGCGGTGGCCTACACAGAGTGGCTTGCCGCGCGCACCGGTGAGCCCTACCGGTTACCCACGGAAGCCGAGTGGGAATACGCCGCGCGTGCTCGCACGACCACGGCACGCCACTGGGAGGTCGACCGGTCCGCAAGCCCGTGCGATTTCGCCAACGGCGCCGACCAGGACGCCAGGTCTCGGATCAAGGGCCGGTCGAACGTAGATTGCGCTGACGGTCATGTGGTGTCGGCCCCGGTCGGGAGCTATCGACCAAACGCGTTCGGCCTGTACGACATGTTGGGCAATGTCTGGGAGTGGACGGCAGATTGCTGGCACGAGTCCTATGACGGCGCCCCGAGCGACGGCGATGTCTGGCAGGCGGCGGGCGATTGTTCGAGGCGTGTGGTTCGCGGTGGCTCGTGGTTCTATGGACCCATGGGCCTGCGGTCTGCGAAGCGGAGCCAGGACGACACCGCACGGACGTACAACAGCGTGGGATTTCGCGTCGCCAGGACGCGCTGAACTCGATGCACTCTTCGCTCCGCGTACTGCTCATCGTGCTCTTGGCCGTCGGCGCCTGTGCCGCTCCTTCTACAGACCGAGATGGTGATGAAGAGTCCGGTCGAGGGACTGGCGCGTACACCAGGAACCGGGACTTTGAGGGCGAGCGCTTCATGCTCGAAGCTGGCGCGGAGTTGTTCAGCGAGCACTGCGCCGTCTGCCACGGCGAGAGGATGGAGGGGGCGGCCCAGGGCACGCCGCTCGTCGGGGCCGCGCTCGCCCACGGCGCGTCTGTCGACGAGCTGATGGCGAGCATAAGCAACGGCTTCCCCGAGCGCGACATGCCGGCCTGGTCTGGCACCATGAGCGCCGAGCAGATCAAGACCCTGGCGCTCTGGATAGCCGAGGTGCGGGACGGGTTGGTCTACTCGCAGTTCAACTACACGAACGAGCTCACTCTCCCGGAGGGCGCGATCCGGACCGGGGCGTACGACCTCGAGATCGACGTGATGATCGCGGGGCTCGACCCACTGCCATACTCCCTCGCGGTGCTGCCCGATGGTCACGTGCTGGTCACCGAAAAGAAGCGCGGTCTTCGGCTGGTTCCGCCGGAAGGAGGACTTTCGACGCTCGTCGAAGGGACGCCGGCGGTGTACGAGGACAGTCAGCTCGGTATGGGTGGGGTCGAGGAGGGCATCGGTTGGCTCCTGGACGTCGCCCTGCATCCGCGCTTCGGCGAGAACGGCTGGATCTACCTGGCCTACACCGACCGCTGCGGAGGCTGCAACGAGGCCAGTCGCGTCTCAGAGCGCCCGGTGTCCATGGTCAAACTCGTCCGTGGTCGCATTGACAACAGCCGCTGGGCAGACGAGGAAGTGATCTGGCAGCCGCCGCTCGACTCCTATTCGCCCTCGAGCGACTCGGTGGCCGGTGGTCGAATCGCGTTCGACCCGGACGGGTACGTATTTCTGAGCGTGGGCTACAAGAGTGACGACGGGATTCAGGACCTCGCCTCGCCACACGGCAAGATCCATCGGCTCCACGACGATGGCCGGGTCCCGGCGGACAATCCCTTCGTCGATGTGCCCGGCGCGTTGCCGAGCATCTGGAGATATGGCCACAGGTCCCCGCAGGGCCTCGAGTTCGATGCCCGCAGCGGTCGTTTGTGGGGAACCGAGCACGGACCCCGGGGCGGGGACGAGCTGAATCTCCTGTTGCCTGGACGCAACTACGGCTGGCCGCTCTTCTCGAACGGACAGAACTACGACGGCACCCTGGTCAACTGGGATGGGCGCCACGGCACCGAGGTGTCGCTCGAGGAGGTCACCCAACCTGTGGTGGACTTCACACCGTCGGTGGCCGTGTCGGCGTTCGTGGTCTATGAGGGCGGCGCCTTTGCCGCCTGGCGCGGAGATCTTCTGGTGGGTTCGCTCAAGGCCGCGGACCTCATCCGGTTTCGAATCGAGGATGGTCAGCTACGCGAGCGCGAGATCCTCATCGAGAACCTGGCACGGATCAGAGACGTTGAGGTCGGTTCGACCGGCGAGCTCTACCTGCTGCTCGAGCATGCCTCCGGCGGTCAGGTTGTTCGGGTCAGGCCCGCTCAGGCGGAACGCTGAGCGGCCGAATGTCGAACAATCAAGAGCTGGGCCAGCAAAGCCAGCACCAAGAGCATCAGGCTCACCGTCAGAGTGAGACTACTGGTCGCCAATGCCGTCGACGTTGGGTAGGAGAACGTCTTCTGGATGGCGGCGACTTTCGCGTCACGAAATCTCACGAATTCTGGATCCGTCGCCATCTCCAGCATCACTCTTCGAGACCGGTATCGCACCAGTCCCGCACTGCTCCACTCATCGGCGTCTTCGATCCCCCACCGTTCAAGCGAATCGAATACCGCGTTTCCGGTCCACAGTGGATAGCTGCCTCGGCGCAGCAGATAGCCGAACACAAAGCGCGAATACTCATTCAGCGACGCTGCGGATGAATCACCAAAGTCCCGTCCGTTGACCGCGACGGGTCTGTCGCGGAGCTGAATGGCATTGACCATGACGACCGGATTGCCGTCGTCTTCTTCCAGAAACCGTCTCAAGCCGATCTCATCTTCATCAGGATGGATTTCCAGGTAGCGAGTAGCCAGCCGTTCGATTTCTTCTTCAGTCAGCGAGCTTGCGATCGCACCATGCCAGATCTGGAAGAGCACGAACATGGTCGCGGCGGCGCCTCATACCAGGAGGGAGTTTCGTCGGTGCTTGCTCACGTGCGATCTCCTAGCTATTCCCTTTTCTCGCGACGACGACGATGCCGAGCGCCCACCGTGGCAGCCAGCGGCCGAGTGGATACAGGCGGCGCATGAGTGACAGGTGCTCTTTCGTGTTGCCGCCCCGTTGCAGGTGGTCGTGGACAGGTGCGGCGCTGAAGAGGTTCTTGAGCCAGAGCTCAAGATAGAGGCCGGACTGCTCCACGACCCGGAAGCCGCTCGCCGGGAGCAGCTCGCCGGTCAACTCCCTGTACGACAGCTCCCGCAGGTGGTCCCGACTGTAGGGACGCTCCATCCCGCCCACCACAGACACCAGTCGGTCTCGGTTCGGTGTGGTGATGATGGCGACCCCACCAGGCTTCAGCACCCGGCCCCATTCGCGCAGAGTAGCCTCGACGTCGGTGACGTGCTCGATCACCTCGCCGGCGAAGAGCGCGTCGACGCTGGCATCGGCCAGGGGCACCGCCGCGGCGTCGAACACGCCCCAGCGTTGGTCCGGCACCTCGAGCGCCCGAGTGTGGACCGAGTCGTAGTTCAGGTCACCCGCGAACACCGTGAAGGGGAAGGTGGTGTCGATGTCCGAGAACAGCGATCGTCCACAGCCGACGTCGACGACCCATCCCCCGGCGGGGATGTGCTTCATGAAGAGCCGTTCGAGACGACCCAGCTTATAGGCGTGGAGGTTTGGTAGAAACGGCGCCTCTTCCGCCGAGGCGTAGCCGTCGGTCGCGAAGTGCCTGGCGTAGAACTGCCGGAGCCCCTCCCGGTCGCTGAACTTCAACAGTGCCGGTTCGATCCGTTGGACCTCTCCCTCGCTGTTCCGGAACACCAGTTCCAGATCGGCGAGTGGATCGAACGGATAGTCGGGGTTTTGCCAGCCGTCGAGGGCACGATAGCTCAAGCCGTCGACCCGGAGCGTGACCGACGCCATGTCGATCGGGTCGAAGTCGAGCGCGAGCTCCGCCCGCCGGTTCCCGGGCGGAAGCTCGAAACGCCACCAGCCGAGGTGCTGTTCGGGATCGCGCTTGTCGAGATAGGCCCAGATGTCGACCGTGAAGACGAACTCGTCGTCCGCCGCGATGCGATACTCGAACGGCAGAGCGCCGCGCCGGCCCTCCATGTGGAGGCTCCGGGTCAGGGGGGTTGCCCTGGGACCGAATCGCGAGGAGCCGAACACCCGGCGGATTCTATCCGAACGGGCTCCACCCGAGCCTGCGAGCGTCCGTAGCCTGAAGCCCGAAGCCTGTAGCCAAGCGGTCCCGGTGTTTCCGGGAACGCCTATAACTGCGGCGGAATCAGGAACATCGCGATCACCGTTACCGCGAACAGCGCAAGCGCCACCAGTCCGGTGTAGCCCAACACGTCCCCGAACTTCATCCGGGTCACGGTCAGGATCGGGATGGCCCAGAACGGCTGGATGAGGTTGCTCGTCGAGTCGCCGTAGGCGTAGGCCAGCACGGTGGTGGTCGGCGACACCGCCAGCTCCCGCGCCGCCGGCAAGAGATAGGGCGCTTCGATCAACCACTTGGATCCGCCCGACGGGACGAAGACGTTCACGATCCCCGAGTAGATGTAGACAATCAGCGGATAGGTCTCGGTAGTGGCGATGGTGACGAAGATGTCGCCCAGCCAGTCGCCCAGCCCGGTGCCGTTGATGACCCCGAAGATCCCGGCGTAGAACGGGAACTGCAAGATGACCCCGGAGGCGGTCCTGGCGCCGTTGGCGAAGGCGCGGACCAGATTGGCCGGGCTGCCCTGCAGCAACAGGGCGCCAATCAGGAACACCGCGTTGTAGGCGTTGATGGTCCAGCTGGCGCCAAAGCCCTGGGTCACGATGGAGTGTCCCAGCGGGTAGCCGATCAGCACCACCGCCAGCAGTGTCCAGCCGCGAAAGGCCTCCATCGACGCCGCGGGGGTCGTCGGTTCTTCCTCGGTCGGCATCACCGGCATCATCTGGTCGAGTTCTTCCTTCGACAGGGTCCGGGCGTTCTGCCGTGGATGGAGAATCGCGACCATGCCGAGGCCGACGGCGGCGACGACGACCAGATAGGTGAGGTTGAACGTGTTGAACAGTGTCTCGGTGACCGGATACAGCCGATCCACCAGCGCCGGGTTGCCACCGGTCGGGGTGGTGATCGGGTTGCCGGAGGTGGCCATGATGAGCGGCGCCGAACCGGACAGTCCGCCGTGCCAGACCGTGCCCATGCCGAGATAGGCGGCGGCGATCAGCAGTCGGATGTCGGCTTTCGGATTCCGCCGCGCGATGAACGGAACGAACAGCGCCGAGGCGACGACGCTGGCCGCCCAGTTGAAGTAGGCGATGATGATCGAATAGAGCCCGAGCAGGACCACGGCCTGGACGGGACGCTCGACGTCAGGACGGCTGGCCAGCCAGTCCAGAAAACGGAACGCCGGTCCTGACGACACGCAGGCATGTGCCGCGATCATGGCGATGGTGAACTGCATCGCCAGGGTCAGCAGCGACCACATCCCGCCGCCCCAGGCGAGCACGGTCTCGTTGACCCCGGCACCGGCGCCGGCTACCGCCAGCAGCATCGCCAGCACCGTCAGCATCATGCAGACGACCCACGAGTCCGGAATCCACCGCTGGGTGAAGCGCGACAGGGAATCACCGAGGTTGCCGACAAGACGAATGATGGAAGACATGATCAGCGAGACTCGAAGCGCCTAGTCGGCGCGTGCAGGGCTCTTCGCCGCGTAGAGGCAGCCGAGTGACAGAACGGATAGCACCGCCGCACCGAAGAACGCGTACTGGTAGTTACCGAAGGTGTCGAAGACAAAGCCAGCCAGCTGCGAGCCCGCCACCGCGGCGATGCCCCAGGCAAGGAACAATAGCCCGTAGTTCACGCCGAAGTGCTTGGTGCCGTAGAAGTCGGCCGAGGTGGCGGCGAAGACCGCCAGCAAGGTGCCGTAACAATAGTAGACGGCAAAGACACCGATCACAAAGAATAGCACGTTCGAACCGAACAGGTAGAGCGCCGGCATCGCGACCGCCGAGACGACGACCATGAGGCGAAGGACGTTCAGGCGCCCCATGCTGTCGGACATGGCTCCCGACAGAACCCGGCCCGTAGTGTTGCCGATGGCGCCCACCACCAGTCCGATGAGCGCGACACTCCCGATGCCGACCGACGTGCCAAACGGTACCAGCTGGCTGATCAATCCGAGGCCGGCGATGGCGCCGAAGAAGTAGGCCAGGAAGAGGAAGTAGAAGCTGCTGCCCTTGAGCATCTCGCTCGGAGTGAAGTCCCGGCCCACCGGGGTCACGGCGGCCTTCAGCTGGCTTGGATCCCAGCCCTCCGGGGCGTAGCCGTCAGGCGCCGGCTTGAGCATCCACGCCGCCACCAGCGCGATCAGCAGGAACACGACCCCGTAGATCCGGAACGTCGCCTCCCATCCCAACTGCGGAATCAGGATCTCGTCGGCGATCGGCCCGAAGACGCCCGATCCGGCGCCGTAGCCGCCCACCGCAATTCCGATGGCCAGACCTCGCTTGTCGGGGAACCACTTGGTTACCACCGGGGTCGCAATCGAGTAGCCGATGCCGTTGCCGGCGCCTGCGATCAGGCCGTAGGCGACATAGAGCACGGTCAGCGACGAGGTGAAGCTTGCCAGGAAGAACCCGATGCTGAAGAGGACACCTCCGATCGCCGCCAGCGGCCGGAATCCGACGGTCGCATGCAGCCGTCCCGCAAAGACGAACGTGACCGCCATGGTCAGGATGCCGATGCTGAAGGTCAGCGACGTCTCGGACCGGGCCCACCCGAACTCCTGCTCGAGCGGGAGGACGAACACGCTCCAGGCGTAGAACGACCCGAGCACCAGATTGAGCATGGTGCCGCCGATGAGGGGAATCCAACGGTTGGGGGCGGGAGTGTCAGCCATGGTGTCCTACTTCATGGTCGGCATGGTCAGGCTGACCCCGTCCTGATGCACGGGCCAGCGGGTCGTGACCACTTTGGTTCGGGTATAGAACTTCACGCCTTCGGGGCCATGCACGTGCAGGTCGCCAAACAGCGAGTTCTTCCAACCGCCGAACGAGAAGAAGGCCATCGGCACCGGGATCGGGACGTTGACGCCCACCATTCCCACCTGAATCTCATTGGCGAACCGCCGCGCGGCCGCGCCCGAGCGGGTGAAGACCGCCGTGCCGTTCCCGTACGGGTTCCGGTTGATCAGGTCGATCGCCTCGCCCAGCGTCTCGGCGCGAAGCACCACCAGGACGGGACCGAAAATCTCGTCCCGGTAGATGGTCATCTCGTCGGTGACCTGGTCGAACAGCGTGGGGCCGACGAAGTGGCCCTGCTCGTGGCCCGCCACCACCAGCCCGCGTCCATCCACGACCACCTTGGCGCCCTCGTCCGCGCCGGTGTCGATGTAGCCCCTGACCCGGGCGGCATGTTCGGCGGTGATGAGCGGACCCATCTGCACGCCTTCCCGGTCGCCCGGGCCGATCGCGAGCGCCTGGGCGCGTTCCGAGAGTTTCGACACGAGCGCGTCGCCCGCTTCGCCCACCGCCACCACGGCCGAGATCGCCATGCAGCGCTCGCCGGCCGAGCCGTAGCCGGCCCCGATCAGCGCATCGGCCGCCCCGTCGAGGTCGGCGTCTGGGAGCACCACGGCGTGGTTCTTGGCGCCGCCGAGCGCCTGCACGCGTTTGCCCGCGGCCGTGCCGGTCTCGTAGACGTGACGCGCGATCGGGGTCGAGCCGACGAAGGAGATGGCGGAAATGCCAGGGTGTTGCAGCAGCGCGTTCACCGCCACCTTGTCCCCCTGCACCACATTCAGTACGCCGTCCGGGAGACCCGCTTCCTTCAACAGGTTCGCCAGCATCACGCTGGCTGACGGGTCCTTTTCCGACGGTTTGAGAATGAACGTGTTGCCGCAGGCGAGCGCGACGGGAATCATCCAGAGCGGGCACATGACCGGGAAGTTGAACGGCGTGATGCCGGCGCATACCCCGAGGGGCTGGCGGATGCTGTGTGAGTCGATGCCGGCGCCCACGTCTTCCGAGTGTTCGCCCTTGAGGAGGTGCGGAATGCCGGTGGCGAACTCGACCACCTCGAGACCACGCTGGACGGATCCTTCCGCGTCCTCGAGCGTCTTGCCGTGCTCCTCTGTCACAACCGCCGCCATCTGGCTCTTGTGCTGTACCAGAAGGTCGCGGAACCGCATGAGGATACGTGCGCGACGTAGAGGCGGCGTGGCCTGCCAACCCGCCAATGCCGCCTGCGCGCTCTCGACGGCCAGGTCGATGTCGGTGGCGTCGGCGCACGGTACTTCGCGGACGATCTCGCCGGTCGCCGCGTTTGTCACCGGAACTCGGCGGGCGTCCTTGGGGGTCGCCTGGCGGCCATTGATCCAGTACGGAACGGTCGCAACAGTCGTTTCT
>MDTE01053786.1_pt1 | contig 48301 bp, 42 predicted proteins | sample 811231 | NCBI WGS metagenome assembly MDTE01 (sample SAMN05326651, study PRJNA326480) | marine metagenome | isolation source: seawater | place: Indian Ocean: Red Sea | collected 2010 | reverse complement strand
GTGCATCGTACACCGGTTATCCCAGAATACGAGATCGCCTTTATGCCATTTGTGGCAGTAAACAAAATTCGGCTTAGTGCAATGCGCATGCAGATCGGCAAGTAAGTTGTCACTTTCATCCTCTGCCAATCCGACGATGCGCTTTACAAGTTGAACACCAAGATAAAGTGACTTCCGACCGGTCTCCGGATGTGTCCGAACCAGCGGATGAGTAACGCCAGGCAATAGTTCAATTTGATTATCGCTGAGTTCGAAATTCTTGTGTTTGTGATCGTATCGATGCTCGGCACGAAACGTGTCGAGACGACGGCGCTCGTATTCTGGCAGTGCCTCATATGCGGCAGTCATATCAGCAAACCATGTATCGCCGCTGCCATCCTTGGGCACTTCAAGGGCATACAGCAGAGATCCCAACGCCGGCTTTTCCTCGTAGGATTGGTCAGTATGCCATTTCCGACCAAGGTCCGGAATGCCGAGAAAACGGCCGTTCTCTTTTTTGTTGGTGACGAGTAAGATCTCCGGATGGCTGGGCAGGAGTTGTTCTTTGAGGACATGTATCGAGAGAGGACCAAAACGTCTCGAAAACGCGATCTGTTGTTCGGGGGTTAAATTTTGGTTCCGGATGGCGATAACGCCGTGTTCTAGGTGGGCGCGTTTTATAACTGAGAATTCTGCTTCGCCACAGTTATTGACATCCACGCCGTAAATCTCGGCGAAGAAACCCCGGCTGGTTTTGGGTTTGACCTCGATAGCCATGTTCAATCCCCTTTGCGCAACCTGCTGCTATTTTGCCTGATTTTGGTAATCTGCGATAGACAGGCGTTGCGATCGGGCGCGAAGGCCTCCGATATCCACCAGTTCTCTACCTGACGCAAAAGATCACCGATTAGAGGGCTTTCCGCTATGCCAAGTGCGGTGAGATCTTTTCCTTTGAGTGGAAATTTTGGTGGTGTGAATGTTTCGATTTCGTGCCACCATTCCTTCCAAGTTACTTCTGTCGGCGTAGCACTCCACGCCAATAATACGCGATCCTTTAATTGCCTTGCGCCGTATTTGTAAATTGTCGTTCGCTGTTCTTCCTGAGATGCTTTCGGCGTAAGTGCTGGTTCGGCTGCGAGAGCTCGGTCCAGGCGGTTACGCTCGAGGTTCGAGAGGAATAGACGAACCACGACCGGCGCGACGGTACTGTGATTGCCGATTAGGGCAGCTAAACGTAGAACCGAATCGGGCTGTAATCGGAGTAGTCTCTCGATTTTGCACAATCCTTTGAGAAGGTTTGCGGAATAACCTCGGCCAAGGACAGCATCTAAAACATTCGTTTCAATCATAAGTTTAAGGCTTGGCAACGGATTGGGTGCTTTCAGTAGAAGCAATAACTCGCGTCGGATGCGTTCGCCTGAAAGATCCGGAAGACGAAATGCGAAGCCTTTGCAGGCGGATAGTGCAGCTTCGTCAACATGCGCCTTGCCGTAATGGGCGTGGAAACGGAACCAACGTAGAATTCGCAGCACATCTTCTCGCACTCGCTGAGGCGCGTCTCCGATAAATCGGACCCGACCCTCTAGCAAGTCTTCTTTGCCGTTAAAGGGGTCATAAAGCGTTCCATCTGGCGTCATTGACATCGCATTAAAAGTAAAATCGCGTCGGGCTGCATCCTCTGCCCAATCGGTGCCAAATTGAACAATGGCGTGTCTACCGTTAGTATCAACGTCGCGGCGCAGCGTCGTTACTTCAAACTTTTTCTTCGAGATAATTGCGGTGACCGTCCCGTGATCGATACCGGTTGGAATGGCCCTAATTTTGGCTCTCTCCAAGAGAGCCATTACTCTTTCTGGGCGGGCATTGGTAGTGAGATCAATGTCTTGTGCCACCTTGCCGAGAATAAAGTCTCGGACACAACCGCCAACAAACCGCACCTCAGCTCCGTCTCCGGTCAACGCAGCGATCAATGGCATCGTTTCTGGGGGCGGCCTGAAAGCCGTCGGATATGCGGCGGCGCCCATGTTTTTATTTCGCAAACGTGCTCGGTACCCGCTTTCCATCTTCGAAGCGGGGCGGCTCGTATTGTTTGGCATCTGGGTTCCGGCTAATGAATGTACTGGCTAACAAGGTCGCCGACATAAGCGTCAGCCCCGCGACTATCAGCCAAATCCACGGTATTTCGTTCCAGGAAAACGGATCATCCCCGGTTTTCCCACCCTTTCGCTGTAAATGCCAACTATACAACAAATACAAGACCACTGGGGCTAAGAGTGGTACAGCGATTGTAATCAAATAGCGTATCATTTAGCGGGCTCCAACACCTGCGACAAGTTCACTAACATACCAGCAGTAGCCCCCCAAATGTAATATCCGTTATAAGGCATGGCATAAAAACTTCGCCGGGAACCTTTATAATACCTGCTATGCTTTTGATGGTTTTTCGGATTGACTAAATATTGCAGCGGTACCTCAAAAACTTCTGCCACTTCGAATGGGTCGGGCCTTATGGGAAATGGTGGGTTTACGATGCCAACAACGGGAACGACCTCGAATCCCGTGCGGGTCACATAAAGATCAAGGCGCCCAATTAAATCGACGCGGTCCGAAGGTAATCCGACTTCCTCTTCGGCTTCCCGCAATGCGGTTGCCTCATGATTAGGGTCGTTGGGCTCGACCCGCCCTCCGGGAAAGCTGACTTGTCCCGCATGGTCACGAAGATGGTCCGTGCGCTGCGTAAGAAGTACGGTGAGCCCATCGGCCCGGTCTACTAATGGGACGAGCACCGCTGCTGGTATCAACTTTTGATTCGGCGGTGCCATCCCGGGGTTCAGGTCGTGGTCGCCACGACTGTCGGATGAGTAACTCTGGAGTGGCGTGATTCCGCTGCTCAACTTTTCGATAATAAAATCCCGATCCAAATTAATCTCCTGGCTCGGTAAAACCAAGGCGGAACATAACGCCCTCGCTCCAAAGCTGCAGTTCTAAAGCTCCCTCGTTCCCCACCTCTTCCGCTAATTCAGCCAACTCGTAAAAGACCGGACGTGTGATTAGGGCTTCGAGATTGTCTCTTACAAGGATATAGGGCGAAGGCTCCTCTGTGTCAGGATGGATTTCGACCCGTATCGGATGGTCTGGCCCGGCGGTGAATTTGTCATCCAAATTCGTGCGAAAGTGGAGGCGCGCACGTCGGCCTTCACCTTCTACCGTCAACTCGACGGCTACGAATGGTGCATCGTCGACGTCGATTCGCCCTTTTTCAGCCGGTGTCTCCAGCCAGAAAATACCGGCATCATCTTTTTTCAAAACGGTAGCAAATAGTTTTGGAAGTGCAGGCCGGTTGATGGGCGTGCCGAGATAGTGCCATGTTCCGTCGCGCGCGATACGGATACCAAAATGTTGCTCGTCGACGGAGGTGACGCTTGCTTGCCCTGTCGCGATTGATCTCGCTAGCTCATCCGGGCTGGGCCGGTTTGGTGGTTGCTTGGTCATGACATAGCCTACATGGATCTCGTCTAATCATTAAATCCATTTGGAGATGGGCACTGATGGGGACAGATGCCACCCTAAATCAGGGCGAAGAAGAGGCGCGTGCAGATAGATTTATTGCAAAAATGACGTACTTGGTAGCAAAGTGGGCAGGGCAGCCGGAAATGTGGTATTGAGGCAACTTGGCGTGGTTGATGACAGCCTCATAAAACTACTTGCGGGTGGACACGCGCGTTTGGTCAATGTAACGGAATTGGGTTGCAATAAGGACTAGGCGCCGCCCAAAAGAAAAAGCCGACCTGAAAATTCAGGCCGGCTTAATTTTAAGGAATTTTCGGTTATTATCGACGAATAACCTTCCATTCACCTGTTCGCCCCGTGAAGATGCCAGGCCCTTTCGGGATACCGGCAGGATCTAAATCGGTCTCATCGAATTGGCTACCCTGGATATGATCGCAAGCGCTGATACCCAAGGTTAAACCAATGAACAGACTGATTAAGGGTGAACGTATCATTTTATTAGATATCAAAACCTCTTAGAACTTCATCCGAGTTCCTAAGCTAACGATATCGATGCCTTCGGTCGACGTACCTTCACGATCGAGATCGTAGTTTGAGTACTTGACCCAGACTTCCAACGCTGCAGCGTCGATCTTTTGGTGGAAATTCACACCAATGCCTGTGGCCATGTCGCCAAAGTTCTGCATGTTTTCCTTTTTGTCATACTCAACGACAATGGTCGATGCGCCAAGGCTGTTAAACTTCCGCTTGAAGTGACCTTGGGTATGGCAACCAGTCCGATCGTTGTCGGTCTCTTGGACACCAGAAGCACCTGTGACCTTGGCTGCCCGCTTTTGGAAGCCACAGCCCATTGTGAAGCCAAGTCCGGATTTGTGTGCCACAGAAACTTGCGCACCGTACATCTCATCGAATGTCTCGCCTTCACCAGACATCTGAGCTGTACCAACACCAGCCTTAACTTTCGAGTCGAACATCTTGCCACTGAACCTTATAGCCGCTTCCACCGTCTGACGGTCAGAATGCGACATCGTCACCATGAAGCCACCAACGGCAGGCGTGTCATAACGGACACGTTGCTGACGGCTATTGAAGTCGAGGTCAGCGAACTGGCCGCCCAGGCTGGCGCCGGAGAGTGTGTCTTTATCGACTTTAAACTGATGGCCACTGGCAATCAGGCCCATAAAGCCAGGCAGGGAGCTGTATACACCGTGGGTGTTGATATTCATGACACCATCGGCACCGGCACTGCCCGCGCCAATATAAACGCGACCCAACTGGTTATGTGTGAAAATAAGTTCCGTCTTACGAGTTTGTACGTCGTTTCCGGAACGGCCTGAGTTGAAGGAGGCACGTGCGTTCGACGGCGCATTACGAGCGTCGTTCATTGCGATTTCCGCGACACCTTTAACCTTCAGGTTGGAATTGACTTTCGAGCCAGCAATAAACCGAAAACGGCTCGAGCTGTAGTTTGCGTCTTGATGACGAACGCGAGTGGAGAAACCATCATCTATCAAGTGCATCTCGGTAGAGAATTGTCCCGTTACTTTCAACGAAACTTTGTCGCTAGAGCTTTTGACGACACGAGCATCGCCGGCAGTGGCCTGTCCGGCGAACGCGACACCAAGAGCTACCAAAGCTGCGCCGCCAAGGACGCTACCTACTTTGAGCTTGGATTGAGACATTTATACGATCCTTCTAATAATTGTAACGGCAATTCGTTACCTCAGATTGCCATTAGCATCATTAAACATGTCGCTGGCAAGGAAATCGGATTTATTTCTAAAATTGAGAAGCGAGGTGTGATAGAAATGCAACATATCTTTGTTTTGGTCCCGCAAAGGGAGGGTTTTTGAAATATTTGTGCTTTTGGCGGCCATATTTTTCAAAAAACGTTTTTTCATTATCACGACGCATTTGAATGAGGCAATCGGTTGGAAGTGTATGGTTAGGCAGCAAAAAATTAAATTCTGTATTTCGCAACAATAAATTCGGACACAGGGAATTTATTAATGGCGGAAAATTCATAAAAAATGGAATTGTTTTAAAACGAAATATTAATTTTTTTTATTTTTTTGAGTGGTGTAATTCCAAATTATTAAATTGGTTGAAGCATGGTATGGTAGGCGATTCCGAATTGCCCTCGGAGAGAAGTGTTAAATTTAGCCGAATATCCCGCTAGGTCTTGCGGAGATAATAGAATTTGAACAATTTGTAAAAGAAGTGCGCACTGACTGAGATACGCTGGAGGAGGAATAGTATGGTTGAAAAAGTCGTTAAATCTGATCAAGAATGGATGCAGGAGTTAACGCCGGAGCAATTCCAGATTTGCCGCCTTAAGGGAACGGAGCAGGCAGGCACAGGGAAATATAACAGTGAAAAACGTGCCGGGGTCTACAACTGTGTTTGTTGCGGACAGCCACTATTCAGCTCAAAAACGAAGTTTGAGTCGGGTACTGGTTGGCCAAGTTTTTATGCACCGGTGGCAGAGAATGTCGTTGCCGTAGAGGAAGACCTCTCTTATGGCATGCGGCGTCTTGAAGTACTGTGTGTCAGATGCGATTCCCATCTTGGGCACGTCTTTGAAGATGGTCCCCCGCCGACAGGGCTCAGATATTGTATGAATTCTGCTTCGCTCGACCTGAAAATTTCCGACCAGCGCTGAATTCAACGAGTACGACATTAATTCGTGTCGCCCTCCGGATTTGTATTCTGGGCCTGGATCGACTCGATTTCGGGGTCTATAAGTACATGTTAAGCAGGCCGCCCCATCTTTTAATACGTCAAAGCTCTGGGGTGACGTGGGCAAGAAATCTTTGATATTTGAAGATTCTAGTGCAGGTTGAGATATAGCAAAGCCGCGCGAGCGAGGAAATAAAGTGTCCGACGAAAATAAAGATAAAAACGAAGATAAAGATAAAGAAGAGATATCTGAAACCGAGGAAAAAACGTCGAGTGCTAAAGGACCCAAGCGGCGTGGCTTTGGTATTCGCTATTTGATTATCGGCCTTGTTGTGATTGTCGGTGGTGTTTTCGCGTTTCGCGAAGTCCACCAGCGTTTAATTTATGTTTACGAGTATGATGCGCGAATCGCCGGAGATATGGTAACGGTCAGCAGTCGTGTAGCGGGTTGGGTCACGAAGCTGCCCGTGACCGAAGGTCAGCGCATTAACGCCGACCAAATGTTGGTAAAGATCGATGATCGCGAATCAAGACTTCTGGTCAAGCAACTCGAGGCACAGCGCGATGCTATTAAAGCTCGGCGTGATCGCTTAGTCAGGCAACGCAGCCTTGTTGATGTTCAAACAAAATCGAGGGTTAACACGCAACTTGCCGCAGTTAATGCAGCTGATGCGACCGTCGACGCCCTCAAGCCACAACTAGAAAATGCGCGATCCAACTTCGCTCGTGAAAAAGCGCTTTTTAAAAAGAAGGTAATTTCGCGGCGCCAGTTTGATCAAACGCGGACCACGATGCAGAAAGTCGATGGCGAGTACCGGACGAGTGTGGCGGAACTCGAAGAAGCCCGCAACAGACTGCGCGAGGCACGTGCTGATCAGCAGCAATTGGCCGTGCTAGACAGTGAGATTGAAATTCTCGTCCATGAGGAAAACGAACTCTACGCCCAAATAGAACGCCAACGTCTCGACCGTGCTGACCGGACGATCGGCAGCCCGGTCAACGGTGTCGTCGACCGGGTATTTGTTGAGGAAGGCGAATACGTCACGCCAGGGCAGCGGCTCCTATTGGTTCACGACCCAAAGCGCGTTTGGATCGACGCCAATGTTAAGGAAACAGACATCCGAAAGGTTAAGATTGGCCAAATGGCTGATGTGACGGTAGATGCCTTTCCGGACAAAAAGTTTTCGGGCAAAGTTATAGCCATTGGCAATGCGGCAACAAGCGAGTTTGCTTTGCTGCCGACACCTAACCCAAGTGGTAACTTCACGAAAATAACCCAGCGCCTCCGCGTTCGAGTTGCGATTGATCAGGAGCAAAATCTACTTCGGCCCGGCATGATGGTCGAAGTATTCATTGATGTCAGATAGCGTCGAGGACCTTTTCAAGCGTTACGGTCCGGCATATCGATGGTTAGTAATAATCACCAGCATGACGGGCGCTATTGCAATGGTGCTCTCCGCGACCATTGCGAACGTCGCAGTGCCAAGCGTTATGGGCGCTTTTGGCGTTGGCCAGGACCAGGCCCAATGGATGGCAACGGCTTTTATCGCCACCATGACCGCCGGCCAGTTATTAAGTGCTTATATAATTGCGGCCTTCGGTCAGCGATTTGGATTTTTACTACTGATATTCGTCTTCTTCATCGGGACGATGATTGCCGTTACAAGCACAAATATAGCAACACTCACCATTGGGCGGATGATCCAAGGGGTTTGTGCCGGCGCGATCCAGCCCCTAGTGCTTGTGACTATCTTCGGCGTTTTCAAGCCGGATCAACGGGGCATGGCGATGGGAATATTCGGCATGGCGATCATGCTAGCGCCGGGGCTCGGTCCCGTTGTTGGTGGCATCGCCATCGATCACTTAAGTTGGCGGCACATTTTCCTGATACCGTTGCCCCTATGTTTAATTGGCTTTGTTCTGGGCAGTTTTTTTATGCCAGAAAAGCCGGATGATCAGCGGGCACCTCCTTTTAATTTTATTGCACTTGGGATTTTGATTGGTGGGCTCTTTTGCGTGCTCAGCTACATCGCGAATGGTCACCGCTTCGGATGGTTCTCCGATCAATCCATACTTACACTGCTTGGTGGTTTCGGTTTACTTGCGACCTTTGTATGGACCCAATTGAAAGCGCAAGAGCCGTTACTCGACCTGACCCTGTTTTCCAACAAACAATTCAATGCGGCGGTGGCGGTGGGTGTTGTCTTCGGAGCGGGCAATTTTGGTATCAGCTACGCCGTTCCTGTTTTTGTTCAGACAGTACAAGGGTTTACGGCAACCAAAGCTGGATTTGTGCTCGTGCCAGCCGGCATTATGTTAATGTGTTTGTTTTCCTACACGGGGCGATTAGCAGATCGAGTGCCAAATGATCTCCTTATCATCGTTGGGCTCGCGGCATTTGCCTTGGGTGCATTGTTGATGTGGGGTGCAGACGTCAACACGCCATTTTGGAGCCTCATAATATTCGTGATGATTGGGCGGCTGGGGCAGAGTTTGATTTTGCCCGCAATGAATGCCTCGGCCCTACGATCCATGCCGCCCGAGAAACTGAACAGGGCTGCGGGCGGAATCAATTTCATGCGACAGTTTGGTGGAGCCCTCGGTATCAGTGGTCTTGTCGCTTTCATGGAGCTCCGCACTCAAATGCATAATGAAGCGTTAGCGGCGACGCAAACCGCTGGTAACGCCGTAAGCCGAGAATTACTGGGTGGCGTGCAGGGACTTTTAAATGAATCCGGTGTGCCTGAGGCGGTGCATTCTCAAGGAGCCCTCCATTACCTTGGGCAAGTTGTGCAGGCGCAAGCCAATACGCTTGGATTTCAGGATGGATTTATGATCCTTGCGGTGGTCTTCATACTGGCGATGATTCCAGCCTACATATTAGGTAAGGCACGGACGACAAAGGTATAAAGCATGGTGGGCGTCCAGGAATCGGTTGACGATCTTTATGCCCGCTTCGGTCCGAGTTACCGCGTGCTTGTCTCTAGCACCGGCATGGTGGCAGCTTTCACCATGGTGTTGACCGGTACAATGGTCAATGTTGCAATTCCGAACGTCATGGGCACTTTTGGCGTAGGGCAAGAGCAGGCGCAGCTCATGACAACAGCATTTGTCGTCGCGATGACGACGAGCCAGTTGTTGAACGCGTTTGTCGTCGCATTGGTTGGCCAACGGATTGGTTTTTGCGCGACCTTGGTCTTATTCGCAACAGGCAGCCTGATTTGCGCTTCAAGCGAAGAGTTTGCGTTGGTCGTGTTTGGCCGCGTTCTGCAGGGTATGTCCTCTGGTATCATACAGCCGCTGGTGATGGTCACCTTCTTCCAGGTATTTCCCGCTAACCGACGCGGCTTCGCAATGGGAATTTACGGAATGAGCATGACGATGGCTCTGGCTCTCGGACCTACAGTAGGCGGTATAACAATCGATGCCTTAAGCTGGCGGTACATCTTTTTCGTGCCTTTACCATTGATCACAATTGCTTTGGCACTTGGCGTAATTTTCATGCCGTCAGTTCGAAGTAAGGAAAGGCCTAAATTTGATTGGGCCGGTTATCTTCTGATCTGCATTACACTATTTTGTCTTGTGAGCGCCTTATCGAACGGGCAGAAGCTTGGCTGGCTGTCCGACCATATCTCGGGTTTACTAGCGATCTCTGTCATCGGCAGCGCTGCTTTTCTGTGGTCGCAGTCAAAAGCGCAAAACCCGTTGCTGGATCTTCAGCTATTTCGGGTTCCGGCGTTCGCATCTGCGTGTTTGATAGCCTTTATATTCGGAATGGGAAATTTTGCGACGACATATGCCGTGCCGGTCTTTGGCCAGCTCGTGCAGGGTCTGTCGGCGACTGATGCGGGAATGTTGATGATGCCGGCCGGACTTATTGTCGCCTTCGCTTTGCCCTTTACCGGTCGCTTGGCGGATAGATCAAAGCCTCATTACATAATCATTTGTGGGTTGTTTTTCTTTTTTCTTGGCACTGCCTTGTTAGGTGGGGCCGATGCCAACACGCCTTTTTGGCATGTCGCTTTTTTTGGGATGGTAAGTCGGTTTGGAATGAGTTTCATTATGCCTTCTGTGATGAGTACTGCATTGAAGGCGGTTCCGGCTGAACGGCTCAACTCAGCCGGCGGGGCTGTGAATTTTGTCCGGCAGCTGGGTGGATCTCTGGGCACTAATTTTTATGTTGTCCTGCTGAGCCTCCGGACGCAATTTCACAGCGACGCGCTTGCGTCGACACAAATTTCAGGCAATGCCGCCAGCCAAGAACTTTTAGCTGGTGTTGGAGGTATTTTCGGTGTGGCTGGCGTTCCGGAGGCGATGCATCAATCCGGTGCGCTTTACTATTTGGGTCAGGTTGTGCATGCCCAGGCAAGCACGTTAGGCTTTCAGGATGGTTTCTTGATCATTGCCACGGTTTTTCTGGCGGCGATGTTGCCAGCCTGGATCCTTGGGCGTGCACAAGCGGCGCGACGTTAAGAGATGGCCGGCGAGACCGTTGATGAACTGTTTGCCCGTTTCGGGCGCGCCTATGTGCCACTGGTTATGGCGACGGGCATGGTTGCGTCATTCGTTATGGTGACCTCCAGTACGATTGTGAATGTTGCAGTCCCTGATGTTATGGGTGCCTTCGGAATAGGCCAGGACCAGGCGCAACTGATGGCGACAGCTTTCAACGTTTCGATGACGGCGAGCCAATTGCTGAATGCCTGGGTGGTGGCGGTATTGGGGCAACGGTATGGATTTGTAGCTGCGTTGATCATCTACACGGTTGGAAGTGCGATTGGCGGGTTTTCTCAAGACTTTAATATGATCGTCCTTGGCAGGGTCCTGCAGGGTATTTCGTCGGGCATCATCCAACCGCTTATCTTGGTGACGATTTTCCAAGTATTTCCGCAAGAGCGTCGCGGTTTTGCTGCTGGTATTTATAGCATGGCGCTGATGTTAGCGGTGGCCATGGGCCCTGTATTTGGTGGTCTAGCGATGGAGGTTTTGGATTGGAGATACATTTTCATCGCACCGCTACCGGTCATTGGCATCGCTTTTATAGCTGGGATGTTTGTATTGCCTTCCAATCGGCAGGAAGCAAACCGGCCATTTGATTGGACTGGCTATGGCCTCATGGTCGTAACGCTGTTTTGTTTTATGTCGGGGCTGACAGACGGTCAACGTGAAGGTTGGACTTCTGACTACGTCCTTGGCCTATTCACCGTTTCTGTAATGGCTGCCAGCGCCTTTATTTATTCGCAGTTCAAGTCTGCTGCACCCATTATGGAAATGGCCTTATTTCGCAACCGCGAATTTGCTTGGGCTATGGGGGTCGCTTTCGTATTCGGTCTTGGAAACTTTGCGATGGCCTACGCAGTTCCTGTCTTTGGCCAGTTGGTCCAGGGGATGACCCCCCTCGACGCGGGCTTGGTGTTATTGCCGTCGGGCATTATTGTGGTTGCTCTTCTTCCCTTCATGGGACGTTTGGCTGATCGGATTAAGCCGCATTACGCCATAATTACTGGCCTCTTACTATTTGGACTTGGGACCGTTCCCATGGCGGATGCGGATGTTAACACAGCTTTTGTTGCCATCGCGATTTATGGGATTGTCAATCGCCTGGGGGTAAGTTTGACGCAGCCGTTCATCATAACCGTTGCGCTGCGCACCTTGTCTTCCGAAAAGCTAAACTCGGGTGCCGGTACCATGAATTTTATCCGCCAGCTTGGCGGGTCTCTTGGGATAAATGCCTGGGTTGTGTTTCTTGAGATGCGGACACATTACCATGCGGAAACCTTGGCGGCGACGCAGAGCTCCGGCAACGAAGCTAGCCGTGAGTTACTCGGTAACGTTGGTCAACTTCTCGGTGAGGCCGGAATTTCTGAATCGGTACAGCAGTCCGGGGCATTACACTACCTTGGACAAGTGGTGCACGCGCAGGCAGCTACCCTTGGTTTCCAAGACGGTTTTTGGGTTTTAGTTGTGGCATACCTTATTGGTATATGGCCGGCATGGATGCTCGGCCGACGCGCCAACAACAAGGATCGGTAATAACGGATGGCGTTTCAGACGGAAACCGTCGACGACTTATTCGAACGCTACGGCAGACCATATCGATTGCTCGTCACCGTATCGGGTATGACCGCGTCCTTTGTGATGGTTTTGTCTGGCACGATCGTCAATGTAGCGGTGCCGGACGTTATGGGCGCTTATGGCATTGGACAGGACCAGGCGCAGCTCATGGCGACATCTTTCAATGTCGCGATGACAACCTGCCAATTGTTAAATGCCTGGGTGATTGCGGTCTTTGGTCAACGGTATGGTTATACACTAACGTTAATTCTTTTCACGACTGGCAGCATAATAGCCGGTCTCGCCGACAGTTTTGGGATGCTTGTTACGGGTCGGGTGCTGCAGGGCATGGCGACCGGCATTATTCAGCCGTTGATCATGGTGACGGTTTTCCAGGTATTTCCGGAGGAGCGCCGCGGCTTTGCTATGGGAATTTATTCCATGGGGTTGGTCCTGGCCGTTGCAGTGGGCCCGCCGGTTGGTGGGTTCGCACTCGAGGTGCTTAGTTGGCGATATATTTTTTGGCTACCCTTGCCTTTGCTGCTGCTCTCGCTGCCGTTCGGTTTGATCTTTCTTCCTTCCGTTCGGAAGCAGGGGGGGCAGGCGTTTGACTGGATCGGTTATATCCTGATTGCTGTAACCCTATTTTGCATCATGACTGTTCTGACGGACGGCCCGCGCAAAGGATGGACCTCCGACTATATTTTGCTGCTGGTTTTGTTAGGAACGGTGACAGGGATCTGTTTCGTCAAGAGCCAGCGACGATCGGGTTCGACCTTGATCGATATTTCACTCTTTCAAAATAAGCATTTTGTCATTGTTCTGTTCGTGACGTTTTTTTCGGGGATAGGTAACTTTACGACGACCTATTCGTTCCCAGTTTTCACTCAACTCGTCCAAGGGCTGTCGCCACTTGATGCGGGGTTCAGCCTCTTGCCTGGGATGTTGCTGGCGGTCTGCATGGTCCCCTTTACTGGTCATTTGGCGGATAAGTTAGAGCCGGGCAAGGCTATGATGTTTGGACTCTTCATTCTTGGCGTTGGCACATTGCCAATGGGATGGGCTGACGTAAACACGCCGCTTCTCCTTGTGATGATCTATGGCGCGATCGGCCGCTTTGGTACTACTTTCGTGCAACCGTTTATTATGAGTACTGCGCTGCGATCTCTTTCCGCGGAAAAGCTCAACGCTGGCGCAGGGACGGTGAATTTCGTCCGCCAGACGGGCGGTTCACTTGGTACGAATGCCTGGGTTGTTTTTGTTGATCAGCGGACCTTCTACCACAATGAGGGATTGGCGATGACACAAGACGCGTCGAACGCCTCGAGCCGTGAACTGTTGGACAGCGTCATCCGATTGCTGAACGAGGCGGGAGTAGCTGAAGTGGTTCAACACCCGGGCGCATTGCACTACCTCAGTGAAGTGGTTTACGCGCAGGGTATTACTCGGGCATTCCAAGATGGGTTTTGGGTTTTGGCTATCGTTTACTTGATTGCACTGATACCGGCATGGATACTTAGTCAAACGCGGAGGAGATAGAAGATGTATAAACGAATCCTCATGGCTTACGATGGCAGCCCAGAATATCGGCGCGCCCTTCGGCAAGGTTCAGAGCTTGCTGAAACCACCAACGCAGAAGTCCATCTTCTGGCAGTCATCCGGTCGTCGGCAGCGATGCCGATGGCGGGTGGCGTTAACACCTCGGAAGTCGTGTCTGAAGAACACAACGAGGTAAAACTGCTATTGGAAGAGGGCGTCGATCGTATTAGAGAGCGGCGGCACGTTGAGTGTACCGGCAGTATCGGTTACGGTGATCCGGTCGACGAGATCGAAAACATGGCGCGAGATTTCAATGCTGATCTTGTCGTGATCGGTACACGAAAGCTTGGTGGTCTCGACCGTTGGTGGCGCAAACGCATTGGCAAGAACTTAATAGACCGGCTTCCCTGCAGTCTTTTGATCGCAATACCGCCGGAAGATTTTGAGCCAGAAAATGAAAAGTAAAACGGATTACTGTTGTTAGGCGATTAAATAAACTACGGGGTTCTTTGCACCTAAATCTGTTACCGTAGATATTTTGAGGCCCATCCCAACCCAGTGCTTGTCTTGCCTTTTGGACGATACTCGCAGCCAATCCACCCCTCATATTGCAGCGCATCTATTAGGTCAAAGAGATAGGGGTAGTTCATTTCGCCGATGTCGGGTTCGTGACGTTCCGGGACGCCGGCAATCTGGAAGTGGTCAACCTTGCCGATGAATTTACGGATTTTCATCGCGACGTCGCCTTCCATAATTTGAACATGATAAAGATCCATCTGCACCCGCAGGTTCGCCAGTCCAACCGCGTTTACCACCCCATGCGCATCATGTTGCCGGTTGAGAAAATAACCTGGCATGTCCCGAGTGTTGATTGGCTCAATGATGATAGTCCGTTTTTGCTTCGCTGCTTCTGTTGCAGCAAATGCCAAGTTCATTTGATAAGTTTCGTAGAGTGTCTCTTCGGCAACACCTTCGGGCCGAAGCCCGGCCATCACATGGATGCGCGGACAATCAAGGGTGGCTGCATATTCAAGGGCCTTGCCGATCGTGTCTCGAAATTCCGTCTCCCGGCCCGGTAAAGCGCTAAGGCCTCGTTCACCCGCTTCCCAATTGCCTGGCGGCGCATTGAACAATGCTTGCTCGACTCCCGCTGCTTCACGCCATTCAGCGATATCCGCCGCTGCCCAGCTATAAGGAAAAAGAAATTCGACACCTTGGAAACCATCCTTCGCAGCTGCCATGAAGCGGTCTGGGAATTCAACCTCATTGTACATCATTGATAGATTGGCGGCGAGATTCGGCATGGAGGATCCTATTTTACTGTTGCGGTTCGAAAATTCGTATTGTCGTCGTTATTTGGCTCAAAATGGATATGTATTGTGCCAGAATTTGCCTCGATGAGTGGTCGATCTAATGGTGTGCCCGTGGCGCAGCCCGTGAGTTTCTCGTATGTAGACGGTGCCATAGCGTCTCGTAGAATGTTTGCATCAATCTCCCGATATCGGGCCCCTGGCTCGTTCCGCGGTCGCCTCAGTATGGTATCGCTCAACTTTTGAATGCTCTCTCATCTAACGGGCAAGGTTTGTTATTTATCGCTTGTAGCGGTTCGTGATGGTTCGAATTAGTTCCACCGGCTTTTCCCAATCATATGTGCGGAAACTATGGTTGCGAGTGACAAATTGTGCGCCTGCGTAGAACATCTCGTATTGGGTGTGCCTGCCAGCGAATTCAGATCCGACCGCGTCCCACACGAGTTTCATGATTTTAATCCGGTCTTCCGCACTACGGCCATCCGCTGAGACTTGGACGCTTTCGGATATGGCAGCCAATTCTGGATGATTGAGATCCTCTGTCGAGGACGGCAGCATAATGAGTGAACCGCCCGCCAATTCCCGCAGCGTATTGATCATCATTGGGTAGTATTCTTGTGTGAGAGTTTGCGCCGCATAGACCGCGTGTCGATCAGGGACAAAATATTTTCCCCATTGGCTGCCTTTCGCTTCCATGCCCCACATCATGCTCTCAACCGCGGCGGCCTGTGCTGCCATCTTGCCCAGTGCATCGGCTACTGGCGGCAGCTTGATGGTGCCGATGGTCTCGCAGACTTCGCGGGCTAGACCCAAAAGAAACTTGAGTTTAACGGTCAATCGAATTTGCGCTTGATAATTTTGGTAGATATGACCAGGCGTGTCGTGAAACTGTCGGCGGCACATATCCGGATCGCGATACACGAATATGCGTTCCCATGGCACCCTCACGTCATCGAAAAAAATTAACGCATCATTCTCATCGTAGCGGGACGAGAGTGGGTTGTCGAAATCTGAGACGGCGTGCTGCTCATAGGATTTACGTGAGAGGACATTTATCCCTTTGGTTCCCATTGGCAGAGCAAAGCAAATTGCGTAGTCGACCTCGCTGGGGCGTAGCGGCTGCAAATGGGCTACGAAAACCTCATTCGCCATGATCGAACTGGTTCCGAGCATTTTGGCGCCGCGTACTGTCACGCCTTCAGAGTCCTCGTCGACAATCTTAAGCATGGGGTCGTCGCTTCCCAGTTCGCTCGCTGATTTGGCGCGATCGACCTGGGGGTTTATGATGACGTAGGTTAGGAATAAGTCGTTGTCGCGAGCATAAACGTAGTAGTCCCAAAACGCTTTTGCGCGGTCTTTATTGTAAGCCTCAAACACATCAAGACCCATCAACTGGCCAGTTACCGCTGATGCCAGATGATCGGGCGATCGCCCCATGAAGCCGCCGTGCTGTTCCGCCCAATATACCAGCGCTTTTCGTCGAATAACGAGTTCCTCGTATGTTTCGGGCATTTGCCAGGCGCGGTTGATACGGCGTCCATTGGTTGGTGATTCGAATGTCATTGCTTCGAAATTAATTGGGTCGGCCTGATATTCATAAAGGTTCGCGGCTGTTCGAATGGACTTTCTGAACGCTGGATGTTCAGTAGCGTCAGCGACCAATTCGCCGTTGATATAAACGGTCCGGCCATCCTTCAGGCTCGCGATATGTTCGGCGGCGTTTTTAATAGGTTGAACGGTCATTAATATCTCCCCGTACTTCCACGGGCTATTCTCGGTTGGAAACAGCGATTAAGCCAGTCGGTACCCTATAGTGCTAGGTTGCGGGAATATGAATTGGCTGAAGTTTTTCGATGCAACCGGCGAAATTCTCTAGGATTACTAAAAGTTTTTTGGAGCAAGTTTACACTCTTATAACGGCACATTTCTTATTTGATGATGCATTAATCTAATCTTACTGAAAATTAACCGGTGCCCCAAGAAACCGGGGTAATTTTTAGTCTGCGTGTCTACTGTGATTTGATCCTCTTAGAAAGAATTGAGTACTGAAAACCCTCTCGTGTTCTCGCCTTGAGCAAGTTGGCTGTCCCTTTGCCTGGGCCCCGCTGGCGGTTTAGTAATTTGTCATGGTCTCGGGGCTGGACGCTACTGCATGTCACTTGATTGCAGTCGTTCACGGCATACCAAACGTTCACTAAGCTCATTTATCGCGATCTTGTGCTGCGATCGCTGGCGCCAAAAATGGCTCGGCAAAGAGCGAGCTCCTTTACGATCCGCCGCATTGTCAATTCAAAAAAGTCCGATAAGCCGGATTCTCTGTTTCCCTGAAACTCGTGTATCCGAGGGTTTCCAAAAAGGCTTGGAAAGCTGGTTCATCCGATTCAGGTACTTGGATGCCGCAAAGCACGCGTCCAAACGCGGATCCGTGGTTGCGATAGTGGAACAGGCTGATGTTCCAGCGCTTGCCCATATGAGTAAGAAAATTCATTAGCGCCCCGGGGCGTTCCGGAAACTCAAATCGATAAACCTGTTCGTCACCAACGTTCTTAGGGTGTCCACCCACCATGTGCCGGATATGGAGTTTCGCCGTGTCGTTATCTGTCAGGTCACGAACGTGATACCCATTCTTGCGTAGTGTTTTTAAAATTAGAGCGCGCTCCCTATCTCCCTCCGCCAAGCCGACACCAACGAAGATTTGCGCGGATGATTGGCTGGAGTAACGATAGTTAAACTCAGTCACGCTGCGTTTTCCGAGAATGCGGCAGAACCGGCGGAAACTTCCCGTCTTTTCCGGGATTGTGACGGCGAATAATGCTTCCCGTGCCTCACCAATTTCCGCGCGTTCGGATATGTGGCGCAATCGGTCAAAATTAACGTTGGCGCCGCTGTTGACGGCAATTAGCGTTTTGTTCGAAAGCTTCTTTTGCGCGGCATAAATCTTCATGCCGGCAACGGCCAATGCACCTGACGGCTCAGCAATAGCCCGCGTATCGTCAAACAAATCCTTAACCGCCGCGCAAATCTGATCCACGTCGACCAATACAATTTCATCAATTAGTTTGCGTGCCAACCGGAACGTTTCCCTCCCAACCTGCGCTACTGCCACGCCATCGGCGAATATACCGACCTGATCCAAGATGACCCGACGTCCTTTCTTTAGTGAATAATACATCGAAGCCGAATCAACCGCCTCGACGCCGATAATTTTAATTTCAGGCCGAATTGTTTTGACATATGCAGCAACGCCCGCCGCCAATCCACCCCCACCGATGGGTAGAAATATCGCATGGATATCACCCATGTGTTGTCGCAGAACTTCCATGCCGACCGTACCCTGCCCGGCGATCACGTCAGGGTCATCGAAGGGGTGTATAAGTGTTAGGCCTTGGTTCCCGATAATCTCCATCGCGCAGGCATATGCTGCGGCGAAATCGTCGCCACGTAAGATGACTTTCGCGCCCCATTTTCGCACCGCACTCACTTTAATACCTGGTGTCGTTTGCGGCATGACGATGGTTGCAGGTACTTTTATCCGCGATGCCGCCAGCGCCACACCTTGCGCGTGGTTGCCAGCCGATGCCGCTATGACGCCTTTTTTGCGGGCGCTTTCTGGTATATTAATCAACTTGTTGTATGCGCCGCGCAGCTTGAAGGAGAATACTGGCTGCAAATCTTCGCGTTTAATTAGCACTCGGTTACCCAAGCGCTGGGAAAGGCCGGGTGCTTTATCGAGCGGCGATTCAATTGCGACGTCGTATACCGGCGCATTTAAAATTTTGTTTAAATATTTTTCTGGCACCGTGCTCTAGCCTATGGATTTTCCTTGGTTCCGGTGACTTAACCCAACCAGGAGGCCAAGACAATGGGTCCCCTGAGTATTGGGGTGGGTCCGCCTGTATTTCAGTTGCGGGAAATCAGTCTATACTCACCGGAAAGGAGAATTGAGATGTCCGCAGTTTTAAAACACCACGACTTTTCGATGCCTAACGGCCCAATCGCAGGGCCATCTGCGTGGTATGGGCCAGATATGGGGGTGAAAGAAGATTGGTCGCGCCTCTTCTCGGATGAAGAGCTGGCGGAACTCGATACCGCGATGCGCAACATCAGTGCGAAGGGCATCGGGGTTATTGACATCACGCGCGAAAATTTTTCGTTGCCTAAATTGGGGTCGGTGTTTGCTGGAATCCGACACGAACTCCTCGAAGGTCGCGGTTTCATGCTGCTGCGCGGCATTCCTGTCGAGCGCTATTCGCTCGAAGAATCGGCGATGATCTATTACGGGATTGGTGTCCATCTTGGTCATCCAGTACCGCAAAATGCGAAGGGTCACGTTCTGGGTCACGTGAAAGACCTGGGCTACCATCCTGACGATACAAAGGTGCGAATTTATCAAACAACGGCACGCCAGACCTTTCATACGGATGGCTGTGATTTTGTCTCATTGTTTTGTTTGAAACCCGCAAAAAGCGGCGGCCTTTCTAGCATCGTCTCATCGGTCACAATCTTCAACGAGATGTATAAACGACGACCGGATTTAGCGTCCACGCTGTTCCGCCCTCTTGCCGTCGACCGCCGGGGCGAAGTACCGGAAGGTTACAAAGGTTACTTTGAGATGCCGCCATTCACTTGGTTCGAAGGCAGACTTTCGACTTATTACGTGCGGCGTTACATTCAATCGGCGGAGCGGTTTGACGACGTCCCAAGTCTATCGGGGGGAACGCTGGAGGCACTCGATTTTTTCGATGAATTAGCGAACGACGCGGAACTGCGCCTCGATATGGAATTCAAGCCGGGCGACATTCAAGTGTTGCACAACCATCAGATCCTGCATGACCGCACGGCCTTTGAAGATTGGCCAGAGCCTGAACGTAAGCGACACCTTTTACGGCTTTGGCTCAGCCCCGAGGGGGCACGCCCACTGCCAGAGCATTTCATTCCACGTTACAATTCTTTGGTGTCGGGCGATCGGGACCGTGGTGGTATTCACACCCCAGGACAAGTATTAAATGCGCCCTTGGAGGCGGTTTGATGCGGCTTGCCGGCCGAGCGGCCATCGTCACCGGAGCTGCTTCTGGAATAGGAAAGGCATCTGCGGACCTTTTCGCCTCTGAAGGCGCGACTGTGCTTGCAGTTGACCGACCTGAAACCGCGCTAGCAGAGGCTCATGCTGGTCAGGCCCGAATATCGGTGCTGGAGCAAGATGTCACGGATGACATGGCGCCTGATAACATCGTCTCTAAGGCTGTCGAGTGCTTCGGCCACCTCGATATTCTGTTCAATAACGCTGGTGTGTCGCGCCGTGCGGTCATCGGGGAACAAACCGAACAAGAGTGGAACCTGACACTTGCGGTCAATTTGACCGCACAGTTCCGTCTCGCGACTGCGGCTACACCCTATTTAAAAGTTTCTCCCAGTGGGCGAATTATAAACACTGCTTCCGTGATGGCACGTATGACGGATTACGGGTTGGCGGCCTATAGTGCCTCGAAAGCGGGAGTTGCCGGCATGACACGCGCGCTGGCGCTTGATCTCGGCAAGTTTGGTATCACGGCAAATTATATCGAACCGGGCGCCATTCAAACGGGTATGACCCAAGCGGCCTTCTCCGATGATGACATTGCCGCAGTTTGGGCAAAAAAAGCGGCGCTTCGCCGGTTGGGTGAGCCCATCGACATTGCCCGCGTGGCCTTATTCCTAGCTTCCGACGATGCGGGCTTTGTCTCTGGCCACGGTTTAACCGTTGATGGCGGATTGACCCTCAGAACATAGGAGACCAGATGTGAGAGGAATCGTTGTGTGCCCCCAGCCGAGGGCGGCAGATGTGGGCGCAGAAATTTTGAGTTCCGGTGGGAACGCATTCGACGCAGCCGTCGCGACGGCCTTCGCACATATGGTAGTCGACCCCTTCATGTGTGGTCTGGGGGGTATGGGTAGTTTTCAGTATTTTCATGCCGAAAGCGGCGAGAATGCAATGATAGACTTTCACGCTCGGGCCGGCTCTTTAGTGACGCCAGAGATGTGGATGAATGACGTGCGGGGCCGGACGGAAATATCGGGATATACAATCTTCGACGACTTTCGCAGCGAGCTTGGTTACACCTCAATCCTGACACCAGGAACAGTTGCCGGCTTTGGAGAAGTGCACGAAAGGTTTTGCACTCTGCCCCTGGATGAGCTTGTCGCTCCGGCTGCGCGCATGGCGCGAGATGGCATGGTCGTTGGGTGTTTTGCCTATGATTTCTTATCGCGTCCCATGATGTCCGGCGTCCCGGGCGGGGTGCAACGGGTTTCGGCCACAGAAGAATGCAAACGTATACATCTGCAATCGGACGGTTCGCTTTTCCGTGTCGGCGATCTTCACCGCAATCCAGATATGGCCCGCACCTTCGAGCGCATCGCCGAAGAGGGGCCAAGCGGGTTTTATCGCGGGGAACTTGCCGGTGATATCGTCGCTGACCTATCTGCGAACGGCTCCTTCGTGACGGCAGGTGATCTCGCGAAGTTCAAGACTCGCACTGGCGCACCGTTGAAAGGCCGATACCGGGGGTATGAAGTCTGTTCGAACCCACCGCCCGGCAGTGGCGTTACGCTTATCCAAATGCTGCAGATTTTGGAGCATTTTGATTTGCGCTCCGAAGGACATGGCTCAGCGGTTCATATCGATTTGGTCGCCAGGGCTATGGCAGCAGCCCATTCGGATCGCAACAAATATCTTGCCGATCCGGATTTCTCCGTTGTTCCCGTCGAGATGCTCACCTCTCAAGAGCGTGCGGCGGAATGGGCAGCGAGAATTAAGGCTGGTGAATTCCTTGGCGATGATTTTGAAGAACCGCCTACCTGCACCACCCATATTTCGATCTATGACGAACTCGGGAATGCGGTTTCGTGCACTCATACGTTGGGCACCGGATCAGGCGTTATCACACCGGGGATGGGTTTTGTTTATAACAATTCCATGAAATTGTTCGACCCCTATCCAGGTAGCAGCAATTCGATCGAGGCGGGAAAAGCGCGGACTACTGGGATGGTGCCGACCATGCTATTCCATCAGGGTAAGCCAGCAATCATTGTCGGTGCGCCTGGCGGGAGCGTCATCATCAGTGCTGTTCTACAATCGATATTGAATATCGTTGATTTCGACATGACGCCCGTGGAAGCTGTGACCGTGCCTCGTATCCATTGCGAGGGTGGAGCCATTCATGCGGAGGCGCGCGTGCAAGGATCGGTCTGCCGGCAATTGACTGACATGGGGCACGAAGTGAAGCAAAGCGCAATCAGCTTCGACCCAGTGATGTCTCGTGCTCACGTGGTGCAAATCTCCACGGACGGCAGTTGGCGAGGTGGCGCCGACCCGCGTGGCGGTGGCGGAATTGCAGTGGCGATTTAACTTCTTACCTTTCAAGGCGCTTTCAATGAGCGTCCGAACAATTATTCCGCTGCCAAGCCCTTCTTCTTTTCCTCATAGCGCTCTATTTCTGATTGTACCGCCTGCGCTGCCTGGCCTTGGAATTTGTCCTTATTGTCGCGGCTATAATTGTAGCTATGGGTGCGGTCGAGGTTTGATTTCTGGAAGTGTGGCATCACGTAGCGAGCGATTAGCTCGTAGTTCCGTTTTGTAGCTTCCCAATCTGCCCAGTTGTGCGCCAACTGCATCAAGCTGCCAAATCCACCGGAGCCTTCAAGCAAGGTTTCAATATACTCTATGGCGTCGTCCGGAGTTCCAATTACCGCAACCCGGTTCTCCATCAAGTATTCATATGCGTTGTCGATCTCGTGCGGGACGATGGGAAAAGTCGAAATGTCCTTAAAATAGGTCGCGAAGTCTTCAAGCCCGTATTCAACATTTTTCCGTGCCTCTTCGCGCGTCTCTGCGATGTGCATTAAGGTGACTAAGCGCCAGTTCTCGCGGCTCACGGTTTTGCCGTTCTCCGCGGCTTCTTCCTCGCACATGCGCCAGTTATTGGCGTGATGTTTCAGCGCTTCGTCGTTCGTACCGCCGATGGACAACATGCCGAGGCCATGCTTGCCGGCCGCTAACGCGCCCGAGGGTGACCGTGCACAAGCTACGGCCATTTCCGTTCGTGGTGTTGTGAAAGGTGGTATTTGTAAATGCGCGTCTTTTGCTTCGAACCAGTCCGATTTAACGGTAACTGTTTCGCCGTTCATTAGTTTTACGATTACGTCAAGGGATTCGTTCATCATACGGCGCTGCGCTTCGGGATCGATACCCATACGATACGCATCGCCGACCAGCGCGCCGGGGCCCACACCTAGCATAAACCGTCCTCGCGTCATATGGTCGAGCTGGGTTGCTCTTCCTGCCACCATGAACGGATGGTGATAGGGCAAGGAGACAACGCCTGTTCCAAGTTTGATGTGCTTGGTTCGCTCCGCTGCGGCCGCGATAAACACTTCTGGACAAGAAATAATTTCGAATCCGCCGGAATGATGTTCGCCGACCCATGCTTCTGCATATCCCAACTCGTCAAGATATTCGAGCAGCCACATGTCACGCTGCATCGCTTGGGTAGGATTTTCCTTTAGATCGTGAAAGGGGGCAAGAAAGATGCCATACTTCATCGTGTCGTTCGGCATTAAAGAGAGTGCTGAGCTAGTCATGGGAAATGTGTCCAAAAGGTCGGTGTTATTAGGCTGCTGGTGAGGATAGCCCGTCAGGAGGCCAATGGTCTACGCCTTCTTCCAGCGGGATGCGCAGGCTTTGAAACATCTCGGAAAACAATCGCCAGTTCGAAATTGCAAGAACTAATTCAATCCGTTCGGCTTCGCTCGCAAGATGCTCACAACATGCAATCCATGTCGGATCGGAAATGCGCCCTTTTTCGATGGTCTCATCCGTTGCCGCCAACACCGCTTTGTCAGCTGTCGTTAGACAAGTTGCCTTCTGCCAATCGCGCACGGCCATGACCGATGCCCCATCGATCTCCAACCGTTCCGCTACTCGCCAATGCTGTGTCCATTCGTAAACGGAGCCCGTGCGCCATGCGATCCGCATGATAATTAATTCGCGCAGTCGCTCGTCGAGCTTATTCCCCTTATACAGCAGTGTTGCCAGTAAGTTACTGACAGCCGCAGCTAAATCCGGGTGGTGTGACATTACTCGAAAGACATTGAGGTGCGCCATTGAAGATGGCACACCGTGTTCCTTTCCGATTCTCGTCGCCTCTTCCACGGACAAAAGGGGAATGCGGGGTGAATTCGAATCGTTTGTCATGACATTTGGTCCATATTGCTAGTCATTAAAACCACACCGAATGAAATGGCGGAACGGACTGCCAAGAAAAGGGGGCTTGCTATATGAAGATACCGACGTTGCCGTTCACGTTGACTGATTGGGATAAAGTGCCAGAAGAACGTTATGATGGCGAGACCGGCTATGCGCTTTGGCGGACCCTTAACATTGAGGACGTGCGCGTTCGCAGAGTAGAGTACTCTGCTGGTTATCTCGCGGATCATTGGTGTGACCGGGGACATATACTATTTGTGTATGAAGGCGAGATGGACTCGGAACTCAAAGACGGCCGCGTCTTCACGCTAAAAGCAGGAATGAGTTATCAGGTTTCAGACAATGGCGATTCGCCGCACCGCTCTCGCACGGAAGGTGGTGCAAAACTGTTTATCGTGGACTGACGAAAGCCTCAAACATTTAGGGGGCACCCTCAATTTCCTCGCGCAACACTTCCAACTCTAGCCATTCCTCCTCCGCTGAGGCTAATTCGGACTGTCGGGCCGTAAGTTCCATTGTTGCTGCTTCGAATTTTTCTGGGTCGCGCGCATAGAGATCGGGCTGTGATAGAATTGTTTCCAGACCCAAAATATGGCTTTGCAAGCCTTCTATTCGGCTCGGCAATGTTTCCAAGGCACGATTTTGCTTATAAGACAATTTTCGTGGTGTCCTCGGAGCTCCTGGTTTTTCTTCGGGTTTTAAAACTTTCGACGGGCTTGGCGCCGTCTCCGTTTTGACCAAAACAGTTTTGCGTTGCACCAGCATATCCGAGTAGCCACCAGCATACTCTATCCAACGGCCAACTCCCTCATATGCCACTGTCGAAGTGACCACCCTATCGAGGAAATCGCGATCGTGGCTGACCAATAGGAGGGTCCCCGCATAATCTGCTAGGAGTTCCTGAAGTAGATCTAGGGTCTCCAGGTCCAGGTCATTGGTGGGCTCGTCCAAGACCAGTAAGTTTGACGGCTTTGCCAGCGCTCGGGCCAACATCAACCGACCACGCTCACCACCGGAAAGACGTTCGATGGGGGTGCGGAGCTGCTCTGGCGCGAACAAGAAATCCTTCATATAGCCGACAACATGCCGCGCTTGCCCGCCAACCATTACTGTGTCACCCCCCCCGCCGGTCAACGCGTCGCGCAACGTGGTGCCCCGATCAAGGCTTTCGCGGCGTTGATCAATGGTCAACATCTCTACATTAGCACCTTCCTTTACGTTGCCCGTATCGGAGGTAAGGTTTCCAGTAAGCATATTCACAAGAGTTGTCTTGCCGGCCCCGTTTGGTCCGACAAAGCCAACTCTATCGCCTCGTTGAATACGGATCGAGAAGTCTTGGACCACGCTCAAATCGCCAAAGACTTTCGAAATATTCTTTGCTTCAATGACCCGCTTCCCTGAAGCTGCCGCATCACTCGCAGCCAGCGCGATATTTCCCTCGGCGCGCCGATGCTTCTGCCGTTTATTGCGCAGGTCGTAAAGCGCACGCAAGCGGCCTTGGTTACGCTTGCGACGGGCGGTCACGCCTTTACGTAACCATTGCGTCTCAGACGCGATCTTGCGGTCGAGTTTATGGAGCTCCGTCTCCTCAGTTTCCAACATCTGGTCGCGCCATTCCTCGAACCTTGCGAACCCGGCATCTAGGCGCTTTGTTTGCCCGCGGTCGAGCCATAAAGTTACTCGTGATAAGTTTTCTAAGAACCGACGGTCGTGGCTAATGAGAATTTGTGCGGCTCGGTTCCCCAATAGCTCACTCTCCAGCCACTCAATTGCCGGCAAGTCGAGGTGATTTGTCGGTTCATCAAGCAACAAAATGTCAGGTTCTGGCGCCAAAGTACGGGCGAGAGCCGCCCGACGTGCTTCACCACCAGATAACGTACCCGGCTCCGCTTTTGCATCGACTTTGAGTTGCTCCAGCAGATAAGCCCCACGGTAGTGATCTACTCCGGGGTCCAGTCCATCTTCAACGTAGTCATGGACTGTGGCGTACCCTGACAGGTCTGGTTCCTGCGGCAAATAGCGGATTGTGGTACCAGGTTGTAGAAATACCTCTCCATCATCCGGCGTCACCGAACCCGCTGCAATTTTCAAGAGCGTGGATTTTCCAGATCCGTTTCGCCCGACAAGACACAGTCGGTCCCCTGCAGAGAGTGAAAACGCGGCCCCCTCAAGCAGAGGTGTGCCGCCAAATGTCAGCTTTATATTGCGTAGGATGAGGATAGGCGGGGCCATGGGCGCGAACTTTACAAATTAGCCAGCGAATTGGCCAACCAGATTTAAAATTAGAATGGGAATTTGTTCGGACACTTCGATTTGGTAGCTTAGGTCGTCAAATATAGGGATGTATCGAAGGATGAAACCATGACGGGAAACGCCTTACCTGGATTTTCATTGGATGGACGCACGGCGCTTGTGACTGGTGCCGGTCGCGGGATTGGTCGGACGTTAGCGTTAGGGTTGGCGGAGGCGGGTGCTGATATTGTTGCGATGAGCCGTTCGGCTGATGAGCTAGCGGCTGTGGCAACAGATGTCCGCGCTTTGGGCCGCACGGCTAAAATCTTAACGTGTGACGTGACCGATACGGCTGCTATGCAGCGGGCGGTCGACGGTCTCGCGGAGCTTGACATCCTCGTTAACAATGCCGGAACCAATATACCGGAGCCATTTTTGGACGTGAAGGAAGAGAGCCTCGATACACTGCTCACGTTAAATGTGCGAGCGGCATTTCTGGTCGCGCAGGCCGCGGCGAACCGAATGCTTAAAGACGCAGACCGAAAAGAGCGTGGGGGCGCCATTGTACATATTTCTTCTCAGCTCGGGCATGTGTCGCTTGTCGGACGCAGCGTCTATTCGACGACCAAGCATGCCGTAGAAGGCATGAATAAGTCCATGGCGACCGAATTGGCGACCAAGGGTATTCGCGTAAACGCAGTCGCACCCACATGGGTCGAAACGCCCATGACAGGCCCGGCATTGGCAGATCCCAAATTTAAGGAATTCATCCTTTCGTGTGTGCCAATGGGCCATTTAGCGCAAATGCGGGATATCACTGGTGCGGTCGTTTTTCTATGTTCTCCTGCCGCCGCGATGATCACCGGTACGAGCCTTCTTGTTGATGGTGGGTGGACGGCACGCTGAAGCCTGGAGGTGAGCAACCGTGTTCTAGAATGGTTTTGATTACCGTCATTGAACTCCGGACTGAGACGGGGTGGACTTGGGCCAATGGGTGGGTCCATCTATCGACTTTATTTTTGAAACAATTGCGGACGTGCGACCGGCTCTCCTGTTTTGGGGGTTGCCGTATTTACCGGCTCTGGAATTCAATGGGTAACAATCTTTGGGGCTAACTGACTTTTAGCGGAAGCGCCCTAACTCGTTTTTAACGGTTCTGATGGAACAGGAGTTAGGCGAATGCGGAACATACGGACGCTGACGGGTGCGCAGCGCATTCAATGGGAGACTGACGGATATATCGTGCTGGAGGGCGCCTTGAGCCAAGATGAGGTTGCATTCTTTAGTGACGAGCTCGACGAGGTTCGAAAGAAGCCGGGGTACGAGCCGCGACCTGGCGAGCTGCCACGCGGGCATTATGGCTGGGTCGATCATGCCGATGATCTCAACCCGGATGGTTTTATGGACCGGCGCGATCTCCTGACCTATCACACGGCCTTCCGCGACCTAATTGACCGACCCAAAGTCTTCGATCTGATCGTTGATATTATGGGTCCGTACATCCTATTCAGCATGTCTCAGGCGATTGTTCGCGCCTCTACCGACATCTTCCCGGGCTACACTCATACCGATGGCGGTGAGGGTTTGAGGCGCATTCGGGTGACCGAAACGAGCCGCCCGATCGCTATGAAGGCGATGTATCTGCTCTCAGATGTGGAAGGGCAAGACGCAGGTAATTTCACGGTCTTTCCAGGCAGCCATCTACGTCGGTATCCTGAGGACAATTCGGAACTAACGCCGCATACGCCAGGGGCGGTGCAGCTCGAAGGCAAAGCAGGCGATTGTTATCTTTTCAGCCATGCGCTTTGGCATGGGCCTGCTCCCAATCATTCGGGCAAAGGCCGCAAGACGTTGCTTTATAACTACTGCCAGATGTTTGTTAGGAGTTATGATCTGGGCCAGGTGCCAGCCTATGTTGGTGAATGCACGCCTCGCCAGCGCCGCCTGCTTGGCGATCTGGGCTATGATTTTAGGCCGGGTTCATACTTCTATGTGCCGGAAGATCAGGAAGAGGTGATTTACGGTACGGCTGCCTAGGTCCATCAACGGGGGAGAGAGATGCACGATTTACTTATCAAGAACGCCGAAATCTATGACGGGACTGGCGCCGATTTAATGGAGGGGAATATTTGGGTTGAGGACGGCAAGATTGCCGGGATTGGCTCCGATATACCAGAGGCACGCCAGGTGGTCGATGCGGACGGTCTTGCGGTGATGCCAGGCTTTGTCGATTTGCATACTCATTACGATGCGCAGGTTACCTGGGATCCAACCTGTTCGCCGTCACCGTCTTTGGGTGTAACCACCTGTGTAATGGGGAATTGTGGTTTCGGGATTGTTCCAAGCCCACCTGAAATTCGCGACACGATAATGAAGAATCTCTCGGTCGTTGAAGGTATGGATCTCGAAGCTCTGCGTGCCGGAATTGATTGGGGGTTCGAGAGTTTTTCGGACTACATGGACGCCTTGGACAGGATTGGCCCTTACCCAAACTTAGCGGTCCTAGTTGGCCATTCTGCTGTGCGCACTGCGACCATGGGCAACGACGCTTGGGAGCGTGAGACACCGACCGACGACGAACTCGCCAAGATGCGTGCTATGATCGACGAGGCCATGCGCCAAGGTGCGGTTGGCTTTGCCTCGTCTTTTTCTATCAACCATGTGGGCCACGGGGGAATTCCGATGCCGTCCACAATCGCGACGGTTGACGAGTTTAGTCATTTGGCGGAAGCGGTGGGCGATGCAGGTAGAGGCATTGTGCAAATGTCGGCCGGTGGACGCGGCACTGTCGAGGCGATGGAACCGATTGTTGAGAAGATTGGGCGCCGGATGTTTCTGACCACTGGTGCTGCGATGTACAACGCCAGCGATCCGGAACGGGGCCGAAGCTGGTTTGCCGATTGCGCGGCAGCAAAGGAACGTGGCAACGAACTTTACATCCAGATTCCGTGTCAGCCGTTGTCATTTGATTTTACGATGGCGAACGCCTATCCATTCTTTAGCCATTCAGCCTTCGATGGTATTAAGGCTTATTCCCCGGAACAGTTGATGTCAGTTTTCAAAGACCGAGCTTTCCGCGATCGGTTCCGGGAAAACCTAAGGCATCCAGTCGTTGGCACGATCTTCAAGGGAACTTGGGAGCAGGTTTTCATTGGCGCGACGGTTAAGGAGGCTAACCGGCATTGGCAAAACCGCACTGTTGGCGATTTAGCGGCCGAACAATCGATCGACCCTCTCGATTTCATGCTCGATCTTGCGCTGGAAGAGAAGCTGGGGACGGCTTTCCTCGGCAAGTTCCTGAATGTGGGAGACGAAGGCGTGGGAGAGTTGCTGCGCCATGAACACGGTGTTGTGTCGCTCTCGGACGCGGGTGCTCACTTAATTTACATGTGTGACGCGGGCTACGGATTGCATCTGCTTGGAAAATGGGTTCGGGAGTTGGGCGTCTTTACATTACAGGAAGGCGTCAGGCGTCTTACCAGTCATCCGGCCGACCTATATGGGATAAAGGGGCGAGGACGTCTCACGCCGGGCTCACATGCGGATATGGTAATGTTCGATCCGGCTACGATTGACATTGGCAACCCAGAACGGGTTGTCGACCTGCCGGGTGGTGGCCCGCGAACAATTCGGAGGCCAAACGGAATTCATGGTGTGTGGATAAATGGGGCCCATGTATTTGACGGGAAGGACTACGTCAAACACGCTAAAGGCCCAGGGCACGTACTGCGCGATTTTGCAGCCTGAAGATGATCGTGAGCGGAGGTACGGAACCAGGCGTTTCGGAGGGATACACTGGTCGCATCACAATTGATTAGATGCACGGCTGATCAAATGGCGCGTCGTTTCTGGCACGACTCAGGGCCGCTTAGTATTAATGTTATGGCAAAATATTTCAGATTTGCTAATTCGTTCGATCTCTCAATGCAGCTAAATGGCTAGGTCTTTGGTGTGATAGTTTTTAATGACGCGCTCGAAGGTTTCATCGTTGAAACGGAAGTTATCTTGGATATTGCTGAAAGGTTTGTAATCGAACCTGGGTTCAGTCGGCCTTTCTTGATGACGGGCGTCGATGGCTACTTGGATAACTGAAGATCGTTCGAAAACTCGCTGTTCGTCGTAATATACATTGTCACCCTCCATTGCGAGTGCCGCCTTCATACCAAGGACCGACTTTCGTCGATGAAATCCGAACGTTAATGAGATTCGCAAATCGGGTGATGAGTTCGCAAAGGAGCCGTGCAGCATCTGGCGGTTGACGATGGTGACATCGCCGGCCTCACATACCAGCGGCACAGCGTCTGGCAATTGCTCACTGCCGCCGTTCTCAGCAATTCGCGCCTTAATGTCGATCTTGCCCTGCTTGTGAGAGCCCGGTACTACCCATAGGCAATTGCCGAGCGTAGCCGGATAGAGTTGGACCTGGAAATTAAAGCCGTGAATACCGGGGTCCCAATCGGGCGATTCCCAATGAGTAACGCCATCCTGATGCCAAGATACGGAACCACCAAGACCTGGCTGCTTGACAAATATCGCATCGTTGAAGGGCACGAAATCCTCGCCATTTATCGATTCAGCAACTGCCAGGAGTTGCGGATGACCGTAAAGACGCAAGCCGGCGGGCATTGATTGGCACATGGAATACATAATGAAGACGACGTCCTCTGGAGCATCTCCCATAGGTTTTGGTTGTGTCATTTGTGTTGGATGACGACCGCCGAGCGCGTCTGTCCCGCCCCACGGATCAGCTAGCGGCTTCGTGTAACGATAGGGCAGGCGGGCATAGTTGATACCAAGCGCCGGGCGTCCCTGTGCATCGACCTTTGCATTACGGTTGACGGGCGCGCGTTCAAGCATGACGTTTGCGTCGCAGCGCAGAGATGCTATTTCTTCAGCGTCGATCACACCCTCGAAGATGAAGAAGCCCTGTGCGTGAAAGGCCTCAAGGATCTCCGAGTGCAGTTTACCGCCTGCGTCGAACCGCAAAGGGCCACGATTGCCGAGTGAGCGTTCCCGCACCTGTCCAGCTTTCCCATACGCTTCCAGTCCAGCGGCATGCGCTTCCTGGCTTAGCGGTTTGGAATTTCCAATCAACGCGTCATTCATTGGGCAGTTCCCATCAATTGGTTTGATCCTAATTTAGGATTTGGATTGTGTGTCGCAAAGACCAAGAGCCTTTCAAATTGTGGGCGCACTTTTTCAGAGATTGATCGCCATTTATACTTCTTAAGAATTTATGCGGCCTTTCATGTCGTAGCCCGAAAGTGCCTTATCGATCAGGCGGTCAGGTGTTTCGAAATCAAAGTTCCAGAGGAAACGCTGCTTAACGATGAAGGGCGCGCCGGCATAAAATTTTTCATATTGGTCGTGGCGTCCTGCGAATTCGGAGCCGACTGCGTCCCAAGCTAACTTTAATAGCTTAACCCGTTCCTCGGCCGGCACGTCCGGTGACTGCACATAACGGCGGATGTCCTCGCCCGCTTCTGGGTTTTCAAAATCGGCTACATGAGACGGGAGCTGGATCATGCCGCCTCCAGCCAGGTCGCGGATTAGGTTCAGCAGTTCAGGGTAAATTTTTGACTGTAATACCATCGCCGCGTAGTGGGTTTGAGGGTCGGGCACATAAATGCCGTTTGCGTTTGGTTTGGCATTTGCGATTTGGGCTTCGAGCAATCCTTCGTAAATCGCCGACTGCACTGCGATCTCAGCAATTGAGCCTTGCACCGGTGGGATTGGCCAAACGCCGTTGATTTCCGTTATACGTTTGGCGAGGCCAGTCAGGAATTTCAGTTTTGTGACGAAGCGGATCTGCGCCTGATTATTGCCAAAGATATGTGCTGGCGTCTCAAACCATTGGTTTCGGCAGAGTTCCGTATCCCTGTAAACAAAGATATTTTCCCATGGTACAAATACATTGTCGTAGACAACCAGGGCATCTGTCTCGTCGAAGCGGGATGCTAGCGGATAATCGAAAATACTCGGGGCAGACCCTGCGTAAGAGCGCCGGGAATAAATCTTGACGCCGTTGGCATTTGCTGGGGTGATCAGAGAGACTGCGTGGTTTTCATCTCCAGGTCGCAGCGGGTGGATGGTGCTCAGATGAATGTAGTCTGCGAAGACCGCTCCGGTGCCCAGCATTTGAGCACCCTTGATAATGACGCCATCGTCCCGTTCCTCGACCACGCCAGCATAGAGGTCTGATGGGTTTTGCTGATGCGCTGGTTTCGAGCGGTCAATCTGGGGCGGGACTATCGTGTAGGCGATGTAAGCGTCATTGTCGCGCAGGAACTCATAAATTTTAACCGCGTTCTTGGCAAAGCTTTCATTGCCATTGCGAGCGAGTTCTTCGGGCGCAGCAGCATAGCCAGTGAAAAATCCAGCGACGTGGTCCGGTGTGCGACCCATGAAACCAAAGCTCTCTTCGGCCCAGCGCTCTATGGCGCCACGACGTTGACGCAAAGCTTCCACCGATTTTGGCAGTTGCCAGATGCGGTTGACGGGCTGACCAGTCTTTGGGGAGGTATAGGTCATTAAATCTCGGTTTGCAGGATCGGATGAAATATCGAATAGCGATGCCATGGTGCGCGCCGTTTCTGCAAACGCGGGATGCGTAGTAACATCACTAGCCTCTTCGCCATCGATAAAGACGCGCCGGCCGTCGTTGGCAATGGTGTCGAGGAATTGCTGGCCCGTCCGCAAGCCACCAGGTAGGCGATCGCTCGTATAAGGTGTAGGCATTTGTCGCTCCCGGATTTCTTCTGGTCCCTGAAAACAATAGGGTAACCATATGAGTAACAGTGAACCAGCGCGCTGAAAAGCGGACTGGTTTTAATCGTTATTAGAAACAACTTGAGGTGCGAGCGTTTTCCACAATTGGTGCCTGTCTCATGAAAATTGCCGTTCCCGACTTCATTACGAATTCATACTTTCCTGCCGTGGCTGCGGTCGAACTCGAGTTCTTCAAGGACGAGGGTATCGATATGGAGCTTGAGCATATATTCCCGGTCAATAAGGCTTGTGAGGTGATGCGCGATGGCGGCATTGATTTCGTGGCGGGGGCTGCCCACGCGCCGCTTGCCGCCTTCAAGAATTGGCAAGGCGCGAAGATACTGGGGGCTTTGGCACAAGGCATGTATTGGATGCTGGTGGTCCGCTCTGATCTGGATGCGGAGCGGGGAAATATCGACGCAGTAAAGGGCCTCAGCATCGGGGCCGCACCATTTGTTGAGCTTGGACTGCGCCGCATGCTAACCGAATGGGGCATTGATATCGATAAGGATAACGTAAAGATCGCGCCGGTACCTGGAACGGGGCCAGATGTCTCTTTTGGTGTGCAAGCGGCGAAAGTCCTATCGGAAGGCAAGATCGATGGATTTTGGGCTAATGGCATGGGGGCAGAGACAGCAATCCGTGAAGGGGTGGGAAAACTCTTGGTGGATATTCGTCGTGGAGATGAGCCGAAGAAGGCGTTCAATTACACTCAGCCTGCGTTGATGACGACGGACGCATTGATCGAACGCGAACCGGAGATGGCGGCTGCCGCTGTGCGGGCTTTAGTAAAGACCCAAAAAGCCATCGTTGCCGACGTGAGCCTTACTGCCAAGATTGGCGAGAAGCTATTTCCCGGACGCGACGCAGCGATGATCGCTGATGTGGTTGAACGCGACTTGCCGTTCTACGACCCAACTGTGACTCCGGAATTCGTAGTCGGTATGAATGATTTCATGATGGATCTCGGTTGGCTTGATCGCTCGGTCCCGTATGAGAAAGTTGTGGCGACCCAGTTCAGTCATTTGTGGAAAGGCTAGTCCTATAGGGCGTCTGGGGTAATGCGGCTAAGGGCTTGGGTCTGTTTTCTGGAAGCTTAAGTGCATCTATGCCTTTCGATGTGTTCATTACAATGATCGCGCCATTTGTTGCTTAACTTCTCACGGATTGTTTCCAGGAAGAAGGAATCGTCCTCGATGATCCAGGTTTCGTTCTATTTGAAGGCCTCTTGAGACAATGTGCATACGGTTCTTGCCTGCAAACGCTCGCTCCTTAATTATAAGTTAACTGATGGCTGCTCCGGGAACGATCATGAATGCGATTAGACAAAATGTTGTGCCAGCGTCGCCAGAAACGGCACAGTGGGGTTACTTTGACGCAGTGCGGAAACCGGTACTTGCAATTAACTCGGGCGAACAAGTTCAGATTAATACGGTTTCCGGCGTGCCGGCAGTGACGCCGGAGACTGGTTATTCGGTTCTGCCGGAGCACCGGGAAATTCATGAGAAGACGGAACGGCGACAGACGCCAGGGCATATCCTGACGGGACCGGTGTATGTCTACGGCGCTGAACTGGGTGACACTCTGGAAATTCGCATTCTTGAAATTGAACTTGCCTGCGACTGGGGCTGGAATGCGATCCGGCCGAACGGTGGCACGATTCCGGAGGACTTTCCGGAGGAGCGCCTGATGCATATCGGCCTGGATAAGGGCCGCAATATTGGAAAGATGCCATGGGGCCAAGAAATCGAGCTTGCCCCTTTCTTTGGAGTAATGGGCGTTGCGCCGCCGAAAGAACGAGGCAGTGTTACGTCTATCATTCCCGGCGATTTCGGCGGCAATCTCGATCTGAAGGAGTTGACCAAGGGAACCACTTTGTTCTTGCCTGTTTTCAACGAGGGTGCCCTTTTTTCCTGCGGTGACGGCCATGCGGCACAAGGCAATGGGGAGGTCTGCATTACTGCCATCGAGACGTCGCTGAACGGTCTGTTTGAGATGCATGTCCGCAAGGGAGAAACCCTAACGATGCCACGGGCCGAGACTTTGACGCATTACATTTGCACAGGCATCAACCCGGACTTGGACGAGGCGGCAAAACAGGCGCTCCGCGAGATGATCAAATTCATAACTGAGCGCACGCCACTTTCTGCGGCAGATGCCTATTCTCTCTGTTCCATTACCTGTGATATGAATTGCACTCAGTTGGTCAACCAACACAAGGGTGTACATGCCATGCTGCCGAAGGAGGTGCTGGCTGGGGCGGCAGAATGATACGATTTTAACCAGCCTTATCTTGCCGCAGACCTATAACAAAGAAATTTATGACAGCATCCCCTCTCTGAAATTGTCGGAGGATGCCTTACCTTTAATCTTCACGGTCCACCTAACAAAGAAGTTGGAATGAAACTTCATTTTATTCCCGATCAGGATTGTAAACGCGAATAGGGTGGTATTCCTTGTATACGTCTTTCTGGTTCTCCCAGGACACACCTGTCGCCGCACCTCCATCAACGACTATAGCCTGGCCGGTGATAAAGCTAGATCGGTCACTGGCGAGGTAGAGCGCCATGTTTGCGATGTCTTCAGGGCGCCCGACGCGGGGGATTGGCTGCTGGTACTCCATGCCCTCGATACGTTCCTCAATTTTTTCATCGGGCCGGCCAACCGTGTTCGTTGAAAGTGGCGTAGCGATGTAGCCAGGGCAGATAGCATTCACACGAATGGAATTTGCGCCAAGTGACATGGCGGTAACTTTTGAAAGCTGAACTACAGCGGCCTTGCAGACCGAATAAATTAGCGGGCCCCGCCCAGCCGTAACTGCAGCGATACTGCCAGTGTTGATAATGCTGCCTGAGCCTTGTTTCTTCATGAACGGGATGGCGTGCTTCATACCAAGAAAGACGCCGCGCACCAAAACGTCGAAACTCATGTCGAATTCCTCGACAGGAATATCCTCAACCGGGCCGAGCACGCCGCCGAAGCCTGCGTTGTTGAAGATGCAGTCGAGCCGACCCCAATCCTCCACGGCGGTGTCAATCGCGGATTTTACTTGTTCTTCCTGGCGGACTTCGACTTGCACGAATGTGGCCGTGTTGCCCAGTTCACTTGCCAATGCCTCGCCTCGTTCTTGCTGCATATCGGCGATGACGACCTTGGCACCTTCTTCAATGAAGAGCCGCACAGTAGCCTCCCCAATCCCGCTGGCACCACCGGTTACCACCGCTACTTTGCCGTCCATTTCTCCCATGAACCCTGCTCCTTTTTAAGCTAATGTATTATTTAAGCGAAATGGTTTGATTAAAGCAGGAAGCGACCCGCACGCGTAGTTGTGGATCGGGATAGACACCTTACGTCGGTAGCTTGCTAATTCGATCTCACAAAAAAAGCTGTTTAATTTCACCATCCTAAAATTAGGGCTAATGCTGGCAATCAGTGCGAGACACTCAGCGTCAATCTGATTTCTAGATTCCTGTTTATTCAAGGGTCTCAAAGAGGCGTACCCAGAGTTTAGTCATGGGCTCGATTGACGAGAAGTAGATCGTTTCGTCGAGTGTATGTGCCCCATGCCCATCGGCGCCGAGCCCGTCCAGCGTTGGTATACTAAGCGCGGCGGTGAAATTTCCATCACTTCCACCGCCCGTCGCTGTGTCTTGTAGGTCGAAGCCAATTTCCGCCGCCAGGCCGCGTGCGTGTTCATAGAGCGCACTAATGCCTTCGTCTTTCTTGTAAGGTGGGCGGTTAAGGCCGCCGGTGATCTCCAACTCAACATCCGGATTGTAGGATTTGAGTTTCAAAATTTTATTGACATATTCTTCGGCGAGCTCTGGCGTTGGCATGCGGAGATCGATTCCGATAATGCATTCTCCTGGTACTACATTGATGCCGGTGCCGCCCTGGATTTCGCCAACGTTTAAAGTGACACCCTTGTCGTAGTCAGTCATTGTCTCGATATCTACGGTCTGGCGTGCGATCTCAAGAATGGCGCTACGACCGTCCTGATGGCGGAGCCCGCTGTGAGCCTGGCGTCCGACAGCGCGAATTTGAAAACGGCCACTTCCTTTGCGTTCTGTCACGCATTTGTTGCCATCCCGGGCCGGCTCCGTGACGAGTACGTATTTGTGTTTTTTTGCTTCGTCTTCGATCATCGCCTGGGATGTTGGGCTGCCGACCTCCTCTTCTGGTACGTAGAGGAAGGTTATCGGGAGTTTGGAGGATTTACCTTGTCGCACGAGGTGCTGGAACGCGTAATACGCCATATGTGCTCCGGCCTTCATGTCGTATACGCCTGGACCTTGGACGTGATCGCCTTCCCGTTTCCATGGCAGTGGATCATTAATGGTACCCATCGGGTGTACGGTGTCGAGGTGGGAGAGGACAAGAATGCCTTTTTCCTCGCCGGGGTGCCCCCAGCTGGTCTTGGCTTTAAGGATATCGCCGTAGCCATCTCGACCCGGGACGCGAATGATCTCGGTTCCAAGCGCCTGCATCGATTGCTCTACAAGATCGACCAGCTTGTTAACTTCCTCCCCCAGGTGGCTTGGTGTTTCGATGTCGACCCAGGTTTTAATCCCCTCGAGGATCTCTTCTGGATCGATGACGGGCTCGTTTGACGTCCTTTCATCCATTTCCAATTCGCCTCCCCGTGCTAAATGTTAATTCGGTCGTCGCCGGCCGTGTGTCGTTCGTGCGGCTTGACCCGCTGGAGATTTGGCAATGTTGGAGAGGTTCTGTCAAATTTTGCGGTTCAATGGTTGCCTGGAGGGTACAGCAAGAAATTGAACAACGGTCGAAATTTACGACCTCGGGAGAATGAAATATGGATTTTGAATATTCGGAACGCACCATGAAGATCCAGCGCGAGATCGAAGAATTTATGGATGCCTATATCTATCCAAATGAAGAGCTTTATTACCAACAGCTCGACGAAGGCGAATCGCGCTGGGAACACCCTCCGATTCTGGAAGAGTTAAAAGACAAAGCAAAATCGGCTGGCTTATGGAATTTGTTTTTGCCAGATAGTGAGCGTGGAGCTGGTCTTACCAATATGGAATATACCCCACTTTGCGAGATTATGGGCAAAGTCCATTTCGCGGGCGAAGTCTTCAATTGCTCGGCCCCGGATACTGGTAATATGGAAACGATTGAGCGTTACGGTACGGCAGAGCAAAAGAAGGAATGGCTCGAACCGTTGCTTGATGGCAAAATCCGATCCGCCTTCGCGATGACGGAACCGGCGGTGGCTTCTTCCGACGCGATGAACATCGAGTCGCGTATCGAACGCAATGGCGACGAATATATTATCAACGGCCGCAAGTGGTGGACGTCCGGCATCGGTGATCCGCGCTGTAAAATCATTATATTCATGGCGAAGAACGACCCGAATGCTGAGCCGTATAAACAGCAATCGATGATCCTCATACCTCGGGAAACGCCGGGCATTACTGTACACCGGATGCTGACTGTTATGGGTTATGACGATGCGCCGCACGGCCATGGTGAAGTCGAGTTCAAGGACGTTCGCGTTCCGGCTTCGAATATGCTGCTAGGCGAAGGCCGCGGCTTTGAGATCGCGCAAGGCCGTCTCGGCCCGGGACGCATCCATCACTGCATGCGTTTGATTGGCGTTGCAGAACGGGCACTTGAACTGATGTGCAAACGAGCGACGGAGCGAACAACATGGGGCAAAACCCTGGCAGAACGCGGCGTTACTCAAGAGCGGATCGCGCAGGCACGTATCGACATCGAAATGCATCGTTTGCTTGTTCTGAAAGCGGCTTACATGATGGATACGGTGGGTAACAAGGCGGCGCGACAAGAGATTGCGATGATTAAGGTCGCTGCGCCCAATATGGCCCTAAATATCATCGACAACGCGATGCAGTTGCATGGCGGCGGCGCCATGAGCCAGGAATTTCCATTGGCCTATATGTGGGCTCGCGCACGTGCCCTTCGCTTCGCTGATGGACCGGATGAGGTGCATCGCCAGCAGATCGCTCGGCTCGAGTTGCGCGCCCAACAGAACTGGACGCCACGTGGCAAGGATGTTGATTAATTTGTATTAAATCAGCTAATGCGAATTAGACGATAACTTATTTAAATGCGAGTGCGCTCAAGGTAATCAGTCGGGTAAGGTATGAAGAAACCTTGCCCGATTGGCTTCCCTAAATGTTAATTGTTTTGCCAAAACAGCTTAAAGACAGATATTCGGCATTGCCTAAATGAACGAACGGTTGGAGCCCGACCGGGATGCCGGTATAGCCGTTAAGACGTAAATACTGAACATAGTAGTAATCGCTGCTTGCTGATTAGTAGACGAAGGAGCCATTCTAATAAGGCCTTTCCAGGGGGGCTCTTTCTCCTTCTAACAGAAAGGCAATTCTTTTAGGGGCTAGGCAGCGCCATCAATGTGTTGACTAACGCTGTATCCAAATAAGCTGTGCCCTCTACAACCTTGCCGTTCTTAAATGTCATCGCCCAGCTATAACGGTTATGGTATGGTGTACCATCGGTCATTTTACCGCTGCCATCCCACCGAAAGACAAGGCGATCGCCCTCTGAGACAATATCGACAATTTCCGGTGTTACCTGTCCGTCTACGCGTTTTCCGATTTTCCGAACCGCGCCGTCGATAAAGGCCTGACGGCTGGTATATGTGCCGGAAACTTCCGTTGATCCGATGACGGTCCATTGCACGTCTTCATCGAGAATTTTATAAAAAGCGTCTGGATTGCCAGCCCGCCACTTCGCGACTGCGTCTTCGACGATTTTTCTATTTTGCTCCGCGCTCACGATATTGTCCCTCGGTTGTTTCATGCCAGTTTACGATATGGGCGCCAAAATACATTTGAAAAAGGGAATGCTTATGCAGGCAGTTGGTTTGATGACCCATGGAGGGCCGGAGGTTCTTGAAGTCTTAGAAGTGCCAGAGTCGCGGGCGGGGCAAGGGCAGATCCGCCTCAAGATATTTGCCGCTGCGGTGAACCCAACTGACACGATGGCTCGTAATGGGTCGCGGGCGGATCAGCAGAAAACTGACCCACCGCCCTATATCCCTGGTATGGACGCCGCAGGTATTGTTGACGAGGTCGGTGAGGGTGTCGAGACTGGTGTGAAGGTGGGCGACCGTGTGATGGCGATGGTATGTCCAAAAGCCCAACACGGCGCTTACCGTGAACAGATAGTTCTCGACGCTCGAGCAGTTGTTCCGGCGCCTGCAGGCACGACCCATGTTGAGGCCTGTACCTTGCCGATGAACGGTCTAACAGCCCGGCAGTCACTCGATCTTTTGAACTTAGAGTCGGGTCAAATTTTGGCTGTGACCGGAGCTGCGGGTGCATATGGCGGATACGTCATCCAACTCGCAAAGGCAGACGGTCTGACTGTGATTGCCGACGCTGCCGAGAAGGATCGTATGCTGGTCGAATCGCTTGGTGCGGACATAGTGGTCGCGCGAGGCGATGATGTCGCAGACCGGATACGCGACCGATTTCCCGATGGTGTCGACGGATTGGCGGACGGAGCGGTCTTAAATGAGAAAGCTATTCCCGCGGTTAAGGACGGCGGGTCCTTTACTGCTGTGCGATGGTTCATCGGTGAGCCGCAACGCGATATCTCGTTCACGGCGACTGCGGTGCGGAACTACGATAGGGAGTATGAGAAACTCGACAAACTTCGCCGGCAGGTGGAGGCAGGCATTGTAACGCTCCGTGTCGCCGACACCTATTCGCCGACAGAGGCAAGTGAAACCCACCGCCGCCTTGAAGCTGGTGGCACCCGGGGGCGACTGGTCATTGAGTTTCATAAAGAGTGAAAAAGTTTTGTTAAAGAGGACCTGATTTACGGCCTTTCTATTATTGCTTTGTCTGCACTTGGCGCTTGGTGAAACGCGGGTAGTGCCGCTATCGGGCTACCTTTGAAAATGCGGCTAAACGGCACCGTAATGTTTTGGTTTCGATTTTAATCGGGCCTGGGCCGAATTAGAGATACTTTTAATTGCGCTGACACTCTGATTTGGAGAGATTCAACGCTTCTGGTTCGACGTTTCTGTTTTGCATCTTTACTGTTGGAAGAATATCACCTGAGATTGGTACACGGAGAAAACCTAATGAATGCTGTTAAACTTCGGCGCACCCTTAAATCCGGCGGTCATGTTTTCGGCTGCATGTTGTCGCAAATGGCCTCGACCCGATTTGAGCAAGTTTTGTCGGGCAGTACAATTGATTACGCCATCATCGATTCCGAGCATGGCTCACGGGACCGGACTGAAATTCAGCAACTTACTGGCATGCTGCGCCGCGCGAACATTACCCCAATCGTTCGGATTCCAATACCGAAATCCGAATGGGTGGCCATGGCGCTCGACGCGGGAACGGCAGGTGTCTTAGTGCCATACTGCGAGACCGTTGAGGAGGTGCAGTCCTGCGTTGCGACCGTTAAGTGGCACCCGCTTAAGGGCGAATACCTGCGCCGTGCTGTGGAAGAGTCTGTATTGCCGAGCGTGGAAACTAGGAAATATTTGCAGAACCGCCGCAAGGAATCCTTCGTGATAATTGGTATTGAATCCGAACCGGCCTATAGGAATCTGGATTGAATTCTTGACGTTGGCGGTATCGATGCGGTGTTTATAGGGCCTAACGATATGTCCACCTCGCTTGGCATACCGGATGACTACACAAACAAGAAATACCTCCGGGTGGTTGAAGACATTATTAAACGCTGCGAAGCCCGCCATATCCCAGTAATGGTTCACCAACAGACGATTGCAACGTCAACGAAGGCTATAAAGCTGGGGGCACGGTTTGTTTTGCATTCAAGCGACGGAAGAATGCTACAACGGATCATTCAAGATGAAATGAATGCGTTGAGGAAAGCTGCTGGCGCCGCAACAGCCGCAAAAAAAGATACGGTCGAGACAGTCTAAAGGCCGTTATTGGGCTACCTGTTTACTGCGCGACGAATCCGCCGTCGACGGGGACTTCAATCCCGGTAATATACGAGGCGTCGTCACTGGCTAAAAAGAGATTGGCGTGGGCCACCTCCTCGACACGACCTTCCCGCCCCATTGGTACAGCGTTGATCATTTTGCGGCGCACCTCCGGATCGGCGCTCATCATCGATGTTCGCATCGCCGGCATGAGACCTGGATGCACTGAGTTCACCCGTATATTATCGCGCGCAAATTGCACTGAAGCGGCTTTGCTCGCAAGACGCACCGCACCCTTCGCCGCGTTGTACCCCATGTGAACGAATTTTTGGCCGGTCAGACCGGAAATCGAAGAAATATTGACAATCGAGCCGCCGCCTGCGTCCCGCATTTTGGGAATTACAGCGCGCATGCCCAAAAACACACCGCGCGCATTGATATTCATTTGCTCATCCCAAGTGTCGGTGTTTAGCACGTCTGGGTGGCTACCGCTTACGCCAGCATTGTTGATAAGGATGTCGATCCGTCCATAAATTGAGAGTGTTTCAACGACCAGCACACCCCAATCCACTTCGCTGGTGACGTCAAGCTTGCGGAAATTTGCCTCACCGCCAATTTCTTCCGCTAGGCCTTTGCCTTCTTCCTCCAATATGTCTGTGACAACAACTTTTGCACCTTCTGCTGCAAATAGTTTTGCCGTGGCCGCCCCCATACCCGATGCTGCCCCGGTGATGATCGCCACTTTGTCCATCAACCGCATAATCTCTTCCCCCACGTTAGGTGTCTGCTTTCAGAAAAGTGGATGCGTGAAAGTTTGTCGCTATTTTTCGCCTTTCTGCACTAGCTCCCAGGCCACTGTTGCGCGGTCTAGGCATTGGCTGCCGAGCGCGAGCGCATCCTTGGTGGGGGTATTACCTTGCAGGCCTCGATAGTAGACGCCTTGGACAATGGCCGCGAGGCGGAACAGCGATAGTACGAGATAGAAATTCCAGTTCGGGATTTCGGATAATCCCCGCGCTTTGCAGTAGCGGGCGACATAGTTTTCTTCGCTTGGGATGCCCGAGGTCACGGGATTATTTTCGATCAGGTTGCCGCGCCGTGGGTCTGGTGCATAGTACGGCAGGCAATTATAAGCGAGATCGGAATACGGATTGCCCAGAGTGCCAAGTTCCCAATCGACGACAGCCAAAATATCTGCGCTATCGTGCGCGAAAATCATATTCTCGAGCCGGTAGTCGCCGTGTGCGAGGCAAGTCAAACTGTCGTCTGGCATATTTTCCGGTAGCCAAGCCATCAGCTTATCCATTACCGGAAGATCCTCGGTTTTACTGGCCTCGTATTGTTGCGACCAGCGCCGGACCTGTCGTTCGCAATAGCCACCGGATCGGCCAAAGTCTGCAAGTCCAACATCGGTATAATCGACTTCGTGCAGCGCAGCGAGGACGTCAGCCATGTTATCATAAATCTCAGCTCGTTCTGGTGAGCGTAACTCTGGTAAATCGACACCCCGGAAGACGCGACCATCTTGGAATTCCATGATGTAGAACATTTGTCCGACAATGCTTTCATCTTCGCACAGGGCATAAGGCTTCGAGACCGGCACGCCCGAGCCGTATAAAGCTGTGATGATCTTGAACTCGCGATCGACGGCATGGGCGGAGGGGAGAAGTTCTCCCGGCGGCTTCTTTCGCAGGACGTAACGCTTTTCAGCCCCGTCGGTGACCATGAAGGTCGGGTTGGACATGCCGCCGCGGAATTGGCTAAGTTCAAGCGATGGCGTGAAGCCGTCAACATTATCGCGCATGTAACTTTCCAGCGCGGTTGTGTCGAACTTGTGTGCTTCCTGAATCGGGACCGTCTGATCGGTCGGGGTGATTGCTGCAATTTCTTCCATAACGAGACCCAATATAGAGCGCTGGCTGGAGAACGGAATACCTGTGTTTCTTGCTTTGTTTACGATCTAGCCATTGGAGCTAAATTATTTTGGTAAAATACAGCGGATAAGGGGTGGCGATCTTATGCCCGAACAAAAAATTAAGGTGAACCCGCTCTCGCCTTCGAATTTCTTTGCTGAGGTAATCGGTGCTGACCTTCGCGACCACGGTGATAACACACAATTTGACGCGATCAAGGCTGCGCATCTGGCTCATGGGGTAATCGTTATCCGTGACCAGAAGATAACGCCAGCGCAGCAAATTGCCTTTTCGCGCCGTTTTGGACCACTCGCTATCCATGTATTGCAGGATCAGCTTCTGGAGGGGTTTCCGGAAATTCTATTGGTCTCGAACAAGACGAAGGATGGAAAATTTGTTGGGCTACCGGATGCGGGGCGTTATTGGCATACTGATCAATCTTATGAGCCCAAGCCTGCCTTAGGCTCCTTCCTCTATGCAAAGGAAATCCCGGCGGATGGCAGTGGCGACACATTGTTCTGTGACATGACCGCTGCCTACGAAACTTTATTGCCTGATATGAAAAAACGGCTCAACGGCCTTCAGGGTATGCACATCTATAATCATAGCCACAAAGACTTCAGCCTAAGCGATGAACAAAGGGACCGGTTGCCGGGAAGTAGGCATCCGATAGTGCGAACTCACCCGGAGACTGGTCGCAAGGCCGTCTATCTTGGTGGTAAGATACTTAAATATGTGATTGATATGGATGCCCGGGGTAGTGCCGACCTTCTCGATGAGCTCTATACCCACTGCACATCTGAAAGATTCATATATCGCCACAAATGGACAACGGGCGATGTGGTGTTTTGGGATAATCGCTGTACCATGCACTTTGCACAGCCCTACGACGATAGAAATTACACCCGCCATATGCACCGCACGACCGTGCAAGGCGATGTGCCGGTTTAGCCTGCGCAGTACCCAAGAACGCAACAAAGAGTTAGCGTTTGTTGCTAACCCTTTGTTGAAACTGGTGGAGCTGAGGGGAATCGAACCCCTGACCTCTACAATGCCATTGTAGCGCTCTCCCAACTGAGCTACAGCCCCAAGCCCACCGACGGACTTTACCGGCAAGGCCCCTATATCCTCGACGCGTGCCGGAAACTCAAGTGGAAAATTCGTATCGTAAGTGTGTGGAGGTCTAGATGACGTATTGCTTGAGCGGCGGAATGCCGTTGAAGCAGATGGCAGCATAGGACCAAGTGTAAGCGCCGGCACTTCGAATTTCGATTCGATCTCCGATTTGCAAGTCCTTTGGAAGCGGATAGGGTGTGTGTTCGTAGAGTACATCAAGTTCTTCGCAAGTTGGACCCGCCAGAATACTTGGTTCAGTTTCACTGCCGTCGTATGGCGTGGTGATACGGTATTTTATGGCTTCGCCAATAGTCTCCGGAAGTCCTCCGAACTTACCAATATCGAGATAGATCCAACGGGCCGCTTTGCCGTTGTGTCGGTCTGCGATCAACACTACCTCGGTTTGGATAACACCTGCGTCACCAACTAATCCGCGGCCGGGTTCTAGAATTATCTTCGGCATCTCGCTGCCGAAATGCTTTCGCATTGATTCCATTATGGCTTCGCCATAGCGCGCTGTCGTCGGCACGTGGTGGAGATAGTGGGCCGGCAAGCCGCCGCCGAGATTAACTAATTCCAGTTGTACGCCTTTTCGTTCGAGCGCGTGGAAGAGTGAGGCGGCTTCCGCAATCGCTGCATCCCATTGTTTAGGGTCTTTCTGCTGTGATCCGACGTGAAAAGAAATACCGTGGGGCCGAAGGCCATAGTTTTTGGAGCGGACAAGCAAATCCTCGGCAATCTCGGGCTTGCAACCAAATTTTTTTGAAAGTGGCCAATCTGAACCCTCACCTTTCGCTACCAGACGGCAGCAGATACGGCTTTCTGGCGCAGCGCGTGCCAATTTTTCTAATTCCGCGGCGCTATCAAATGCAAAAAGGTCGATACCCGCCGCATGTGCTTTTGCGATGTCAGATTCTTTCTTAATTGAGTGTCCGTAGGATATTCGGTCAGCGCTGATGCCCAGTCTCGCACAAGCTTTCATTTCTGCGATACTGGCGATGTCGAAATTGGAACCTTCGTCTGCGAGTGCGGCGATGATTTCGTCGGCTGGATTTGCCTTTACGGCATAATAAATATCAACGCCTGGCAGAACATCTTTGATCTCACGATAACGATCAACCACCAAGTCGAGATCGAGAACAAGGAACGGCGTCTCATGGGCTTTTTCGAGAAGGAACTGCAAAATTTTTTCGCTCATATCCTTCTTACCGCGAAATAAAAAATCAATTTTAAGGTGAGAAGACGCAACCCTTTGCTGGTTTGATTCGTGTCGCAAGCCAGAGATTTAGCCGGTTTTATTTCAGTCGAGATTGGATTCGCCAGTATCAATTACCGCGCCGACATCGTCATCGTCATCGCCAACCAGGTCACTAGTATCTTCCGGAATAGCGTCGTCTGTTTCATCGAGGACATCGTCCTCAACATCGTCGACCTCTACTTCTGAATTATTATTGACTGCAGCCGCAGCCACTGTTGCTGGGATCGCCTTTGATGTTGATGCGGCCGCTCGTCCTCTTCGCGCACGAGCTGGTGACTCAACTTGGAACACCGTATCGCATTTTGGACAGATTGGCGGCTCTTTTTGCAGGTCGTAATACTTTGCCCCACAATTCTGACAAGTCCGTTTCTTTCCCCACTCCGATTTGACCACGTGCGTCCTCCTTACAGTGGACCTTGAAATAGGGCGGCCAATTGCCACGTTCGCCGGCGTGTGTCAAAAGCAAAATTTGCTGTCTTGCGCCACGCTATCACCAACCGATCGGCATTGTTCGGAATTGGCGTCTCGTGCTACAGACCACAGAGTTGATAATTTAATCATTGATTTACGGAAAAAAAGGCCCCCGAAAGTGTTGGAAGCAACGTCTAAGAGAGTAGAAAAATTAAGCGGTGAAGCCCTGATCCCGGGTGATAAATCAATTTCACACCGTGCCTTGTTGTTGGGCGCCTTAGCGATTGGGACAACACGCATTGAAGGTTTGCTTGAAGGAGAAGACATTTTGGCAACGGCTGCTGCCGTGCGCTCGATGGGTGTGCTGGCCAAGCGTTCGGATAATGGGGACTGGTTGGTGACCGGAGTGGGTGTGAGCGGTTTGGCCGAACCCGAAGACGTGATCAATGTGGGGAATGCGGGGACAGGCGCACGTTTACTGATGGGTGTTCTGGCGAGTCACGGCATGACCGCTTTTTTGACAGGTGACGCATCGTTGCGATCTCGTCCGATGGAGCGTGTGTCAATGCCGCTACGAGAGATGGGTGCCCGTATTTATGCGCGCGATGGTGGCCGGCTGCCGCTTGCGGTAATCGGGGCTTCGGAACCTATGCCGATCGAATATTCTCTGCCGATGCCTTCGGCACAGGTAAAATCGGCGGTATTGCTAGCGGGTCTCAGTGCGCCGGGCGAAACAAGTGTCATTGAACCGGAGCCGACCCGCGATCATACCGAGCGGATGATGCGGCATTTTGGTGCGAAGGTCCGGATGGAGACGAATGAGCAAGGTGCTCGCCGTGTGACATTGGTGGGGCAACCTGAATTGAGGGCCGCGGATGTCGTCGTCCCACGTGATTTTAGCTCCGCGGCGTTCCCTTTGGTGGGGGCGCTACTCGCGCCCGGGTCCGAAATCTCATTGCCGGGGATTGGGCTCAACCCACATCGTAGTGGCCTTCTGAAAACGCTCCTTGAAATGGGTGCAGAGATCGAGCAACGGAACATCCGCGAGGTCGCGGGTGAGTTGGTCGCTGATTTGATAGTGCGGGCGAGTCGCTTGAAGGGTGTTACGGTTCCAGCTGAACGCGCACCCTCAATGATTGACGAGTATCAAATCCTATCGGTTGCCGCGGCTTTTGCGGTAGGTGAGACACGAATGTGCGGACTTTCAGAGCTGAGGGTAAAGGAAAGTGATCGGTTGACGTCGATTGCCGATGGTCTTGTTGCGAATGGCGTTTCTGTGGAAATCGTGGGCGATGATTTGATTGTCCAGGGTCAAAGTGGGTCGGTGGCCGGCGGTGGTAGGGTCGAGGTGCACCACGACCATAG